>ENA-ORBV01007218-ORBV01007218.1-microbial-mat-metagenome-genome-assembly--contig:-NODE-7218-length-19156-cov-3.580219_pt1 | contig 19156 bp, 14 predicted proteins | sample MGYA00237777_ERZ505514 | MGnify/ENA primary metagenome ERZ505514 (study PRJEB26160, sample SAMN06269048) | microbial mat metagenome | isolation source: Oligotrophic lake microbial mat | place... | reverse complement strand
CTGTGGAGCCGCGATTAATCGCGTCTCTACAGGGTATGCAGTGTATTCGGTTTAGCGCTGCCCACTTGCCACTTGCATGACCTGAAACAGAGCCGATACGTTGGCTGGATCAGCATCTGCCAGATCAGCGGAGGCTGTCAAAGACACAAGACAGGGAAAGACAGTCAGGCTAGCAATTTGGTTAGCTGCTTGGGTATTTTCTGTTGTGAGGGTGATGAGGGGCAGTGCGGCTAGGTCGGGATGACGACTCAGCTGGGTTAGGTATTGCACAGGATGAGACAAGAATCCATCTAGCAAGATGACATCGGGTTGCCAAACGCGAGCTAGTAAATCGGCTTGTTCTAAATCGTCTACTTCTAGGACTCGGCAGGGATGAGCATGGAGCAGCGTCGCCAGATCGCAGCGGGTAGAGGTCTGAGCCTGCCCCGATGCGCAGCTGGCAACCTGAGCAGACTCTGTTTCTGAATCTGACAGGGAGCTAACCTGAAGATGCAGCACGGTCAGCGTTCCTGAAGACGAGTTGGCTTTGGGCAGGGGTGGGGCTGCATGAGCAGTCATGGGGTGCAGTAATGTCTCCAGGCTCTGGCGCAGCACCTCCGGCTGAATCGGGAGGCTCAAAAATGCTTGGGCACCGCTAGAGAGCGCTCGTTTCTTTTCGGCATGGGTGCCTGTGACCAAAATTGGAATGGCCTGGGTTTCGGGGCTGGCTTTTAGCAAGGTGAGGACGTCCCATCCTGATAGCAGCGGCAACAGCGGATTGAGGAATACCACAGCGGGCTGGAGGCAGCGGATTTTTTCGAGGGCTTCAGTTCCCGAGCGGGCGATCGCCACTCGGTAGCCAAGATGACCTAAATGGGCGGTTAAATCTTCTAAAAAGCAGGGCACTGACTCAACGACCAAAACCAGCCGCTGTTCGATCGGTAGAGCAAGTGATGACGCTGCCATTGGGCTACCAGCAGGCGCGATGTGAGCCATGTCGGAGGGCAACAGGAGCGTAAACCGACTGCCCTTGCCATCGACCGAGGTAAACGTTATGTCCCCACCGTGCAGCCGAGCTAGCCGCTGAGTTAACACCAATCCTAGCCCGGTTCCTTCAAATTGACGGGTTAGCGGGTTTTCTAGCTGTTGAAATTTCTGAAAGATCAGATGTTGCTTATCAGCCGGAATCCCAATCCCTGTATCCCATACAGTAAAAGCCAACCAGCCATCCCATGCTTCTACAGTTAGCCCAATTTCTCCACTAGGTGGCGTAAATTTGAGCGCATTGGTTAGTAAGTTTACTAACATCTGCCGCAGTCGCAGATCATCGGCAATGATCTGCTCTAAACCGGGCTGAATGTCTAGCTTGAAGCAGGGATTAGGGGTTGGAACCACCTGCCGCTGGGGTTCTGCCACGCTTTCGGGCAGGTGCAGCTGCCGAGCTTGCTCGTAAGCCCGTTGGCAGGCTGATTTGATCGAGACAGATTCCATGATCAAATCTAGTTGGTCTGTTTCGATTCGCGTCAAATCTAAGATGTTGTTCACAATCATCATGAGATGACGACCGCTTTGATAAATTAGCTGAGCGTACCGTTCTTGGCGAACGTTGAGCTTGCCAATGGCCTGATCTTTGAGCAGGCTAGACAGCCCCAACACAGCCGTGAGCGGTGTTTTCAACTCGTGGCTAATACAAGATAAGAATTCATCCTTAAGCCGATTCAGCTGGGTTAGATCGGCATTTTTTGCTGCGAGTTCTTGAGTGATATGCTGCTGGTCAGTCATATCTTGAGCTAGAAATAGCCACAGGGTATCGCTCTCCCGTCCGGGCAGACTCTCTGCTGGAGGAACGTTACCGAGAGGGACTTTGACAAACTGCCAGACGCGCTCTTGGGCGTTGTCTAAGGAATATACACAAATGCCATTTTCAGACAGCGTATCTAGGTAGCAGGTGGGCAGGGCCAGCGTGGTGACCATCCGAGGGGGCCGCACATCCCATTGATTGGCCGATGGGGTGGCGGAAGTATTGGTAGACGGATGCGCTGTCGAATGCGCCTCTATTGGCGATAAATTGTCTGGCCGAGCGGCTCCAGAGAAGGTGTGGCGATTTTCAACTCGGCGGGCATAGCGCTGATCAATCGACAGGTTTTCGGAAATGGCATCTAAGGCGATCGCACCAGAAGGAGCTGTTGTATGAGCATCGAGTAACGAGCCAAGCTGTTCATGCCAAGTATGATTCTGGGTTAGCACTTGGCCGCTGCTGGTCTGTAGCATCAACGGCAACGGCAGCTGGTTTAACAGGGTAATTAACAGAGGGATAGGGAGAGTGAGCAGCGGCGCAGTCTGCGGTGGCTGATCTGGGGAATGAAAAGGATGGACTGGGGTCGAGGGAGCAGGAGAGAATGCGCGCGCGGCGACAGAACCTGATAACGATGTAGCGTTGAGCGCTGCATCCCACGGAGCCGGAACACTCAGCTGGGTGGCCAGAAATTTCCACAGGCGCAACTGGTCAAGCAAGCCTAAATAGTGACCCTCAGCGTCTACCACAGCCCAAGGCTGCGGCTCAGCGGCGTGGAGGTGTTGCCAGACTTGATGCAGTTCCCAGTCAGCAGGCAACGTGCTCAGGCGAGGTAGAGCCAACGTTGGCAAACTCAAATCAGCATCTGTCAACTCTTGCAGAGTCGCTTGAAGGTTAAGGGATGACGGCGTTGCGGATGATAGCGAAAATGCACTCTTGAGTAAATGAGCCGTTAAGACACTCAGCCGCAGCAGTCGGTCGGGCAACGGAGCAGCATATTGGGCGATCGCCTGCTCATAACCATGCTCAGTCAACAGAGCGAGCAGCTCGGCCAGAGTTGCAGTCGCGGCAATCACCGGAACTGGCTGAATAAATTCTCGAAGTAGAGGATGAGACATAGATGCAGATCGGCAGGCTCAAGCAAGGGCTAGCAGGGAAACGATTCGAGAGACTCACTCGCAGGGACAACCGCGTCACTTCTGCGTTGGCTCAACTCAACACTTACTTTCCCCAAGGATCACGAAGCAGACCTGAATAACGCATCGTCAAAAGGGCAGCGATCGCCAGAACTGGAGGGCGATCGCGACTCGCAGCGCCCTCTGCTGCTGGATTTTGGAGGGATGCCTGTTGAAAGAATGAATTCAGGACGTGAAAATCAAATTTTCACGTCCTGAATTCAGTTCAGCACTGGGATCAGATTAGGCGGGTGGCTAGTAAACTAGCCGCAATGAACAGCAATCACGTAACCTTAAAGCAATTTTTATTTATTAGCAGTATTTAGAGCGTTAGCTAGGTCAATTCGGGAGACGCTTGCCTTTACAAAACTCTAACACCTAATAATGATGGCCTAAGCATTAGCGACTAGGGGGCTTACCTTTACAATAAGATCTTAAATATTCCAGTACTCATCATTGCTTTTTGTAAAGATCTATATCGTTTCACGCCGGGGAGTGTCAAATTAGCCCTTTGTTGCAGCCAGACCCTTGCTTTCCATTAGTACCCTATTACTTTCTGATAGTTTGGCACAGGCACTTTTGCGCGTCTTGCAAGACGACATTCTGACGGGCGATACGCGCGATCGCTACCGTCTCATCCAATTTGGGGAGCCGCAGGATTTGCTCGACTACGTAGCGCAAGAGCGTCGAACAGTGGACTGTTTGCTGTTATTGCTGTCACTGGATATGCCAAGCAGGAAGAGATTGCGGGTTTCTTTGAGATCAAAGATTCGTTCCGCAATTTTGAACGGATGATTAGCGGGTTGCCGACTCGGGTTGCATCGGATGAGAAAAATGAATTGTCTCGGATTATGCGGGGCTTTCAAGTCGAACCCGAGCAACCGTAGAGACGCGATTAATCAGAGACGCGATTAATCGCGTCTCTACCTATTTTGTTGGAGCTGAGCCGAAGTACGCCTTGTAGATCTCGTGGGCAATTGGCAGCGCGGCCACTCCGCCGTAGCCACCGTTTTCAACCACAACGGCGATCGCAATTTGAGGATCGCTAACGGGGCCATAGCCCACATACATCGCATTGGGCTTACGATTTACACCCACTTCAGACGTACCCGTTTTCCCGGCTGTCAGCGGAATGGAGCCGTCATTCAGTCGCCGCCCTGTGCCCTTTTGCACCACTGCCACTAACCCCTCGCGAATTGCGCGGATGGTTTCGGGATGGATACCAGTGGGTTCAGGCAGCATTTCAGGAAGATTGGTCTCAGAAATCAATAGGTGAGGGTGTACCCGCTTGCCGCCGTTGGCGATCGCCGCTGTCATCACGGCCAGTTCTAACGGCGTGGCCTGCACTAGACCCTGGCCAATCGACATACTAATCGTGTCGCCCAAATACCAAGGTTCGCCATAGAGCGCCTCCTTCTCAGAAGGGATCGGCATCACCCCACTGCTGCCGCCTTCTAGCCCCAACGTATCTTTGAAACCAATGCCCAAAACCTTGCCCCACTTGGCAATTTGTTCAGGCCCAACCGCCATTCCCAACCGAAAGAAAAAAGTATTACTACTCACCGCCAGGGCATCTCGAAATCCGATAGTGCCGTACCCATGCTTACTGCTTTCCCAAAATTGAATACCGCCCACACTAATGAAGGCAGAAGTCCCAATCGTAGAACGGGGAGAAAACTTGCCCGATTCCATGGCAGCGGTAGCGGTGACAATCTTAAAGGTGCTTCCCGGTGGGTAGCCTTGGAGCGCCCGGTTCAAAAAAGGCTGATCTCCTTTTTGGAGATTGTCCCACTCGGCTTGACTAAAGCGACGGGTAAACATATTGGGATCAAAGCTAGGCCCACTGGCTAAAACCAGCACCTCTCCAGTTTTTACATCCAGCGCTACAACTGCACCTCGGCGGCCATTCAGCGCCTTTTCAGCGGCCTGTTGCAGTTTTAGATCGAGGGTCAGCTGTACCGATTCGCCATTGCGGGCAGGTTGCACCCCCAGCATTTGAGATTCTTGCCCACGGGCATTAACTTCTACCAAACGGCTGCCCCAGGTACCGCTTAACTGCTGGTTGGCTAACCGCTCAACTCCCATTTTGCCAACCAAGATCCCCATGGGATAACTAGGGTTTTCGGCAATTTCATCCGCCGTTGCTTCACCGATATAGCCAAGCGCATGAGCGGCTAGCATCTTGTGGGGATATTGGCGGCTAGACCCGGCAAGGATCTCGACCCCTGGCAGCCGGGGCAAGGCTTCTGCAACGGCGACAAACATCGTAGGAGAAAGCTGTTGGCTCACGCGTACGGGCAACGCCGAGGTATAACCGACTTGGGTGAGCCGATCCGAAATTTCCTTTGAAGGAACTTGCAAGATTTCACTGAGGCGCGTAACGGTGTCTTTCCAACGCTCTGGGGATTGTTGACGCGGCCAGAGGTAGACATATCGAGACAGCCGACTGGTGACCAACAGTTTTCCATGGCGATCGCTAATATTGCCGCGATCGGATGGTAACGGCACCATGCGAATGCGGTTTTGTTCGGCTAGCTGCTGATTCCTGGCTCCTTCCACTAGCTGTAATTGAGCCAGTCGAACGACACAGGCTGACATCAATACCGTGACTATAATCATTAAAGTAGAAGCTCGATAGAGCAGATTGCTGCGATTAGAAGCGTTCTGCACTAATGAACTTCGAACTAAATGTTCTTTATCTAAAAAGTAAATTCTGCCAGCCATCTTCGCTCTATCCTCAACCGCGTTGCCTGAGCTAATTGATGCCGTTAGTTAGTCTGGAACGCTTCCTAAACAAACTTGTAAGGGCACTGAGAAACCATACTGAATCTGATCAAATCGATCAAAAGTAATAGTCTGATTACAGAGTCCTCCATTCAGGGTAGTACTCTGTAACAGAATTGTGTTGAGGCAAACTAATGTTGAGCCGAACTAATGACGATGGAGCAAGCAACGTAGGTTGAGCCATTATTCCAGTTATTTCGACCCTGTCCCGGATGGAGATCTGGATCTCAATTTGATTTCCATGAAAATCCTGATGTCAGATCCAGACCGCTGCCTGGATCAAGGTCAAGGGAAGGGAAGGGAAGGGAAGGGCGATCGCCTCAACTTGGATTATTCCGTAGTAAGTTCCTACACAACCGTTACATTCAACACAAGTGCAACAAAATTGCTCTAGGAGTTTACATTATTCCGGACAAGAGGGTTTAAGGGGTGTCGTTTGCCACAGTACCTCTGGGTTGGCGAAGAAGCCAGATCTAAACGAAAAAATTCGCAAAAACTTAGTATTCGGGTAAATTTGGCGTAATTTCTGCGATTTCGTAAAGTTCTAGGGGAAGGCCATCGGGATCCTGGAAAAAGGTAAACCGTCTGGTTGTCAGGGGATCAATGCGAATGGGTTCGGTGGCAACGCCGCTCTGGTTTAACTGGGCAACCAGTCTATCTAGCTGCTCTACAGCAAACGCCAGGTGCCTTAACCCACGGGCTTCAGGGTAACTAGGACGAGCCGGGGGATCAAGGAAGGAGAACAGCTCAAGGCGATCGCTTCCTAGCTCTAGATCCAGTTTATAGGACTGGCGCTCTGCCCGATAGGTTTCTTGAATGACCTGAAACCCCAGCACATTGACGTAAAAATGGCGGGAGCGTTCATAGTCTGAGCAGATGATGGCGATGTGATGAATGCCTGTAATGCCCATGCTGCTCCTCCATACAATAAATTCAGTTCATTAATCCACCCTAAAGCCAGCGCTACAGGCAGCAACATCGGCTAACAGCCTGCATCTCCAAGCACAGGCAGCTCGACGCTAGCGCTCCCTTGCTCAACCCGCAACGTGCCGCCTTGAATCGCGACCGATTCAATTTCACCCGTTTGCCCTAAGGTAACGTTAGCTTGAACGGTTGTATTGCCATCTCGGCTGACGAAAGTCTGAGAGGTATGCTGGCCATAGAACTCGTCGCAGCTAGTGGCCGTACGCCGGAATTGCTAGGAGAAGCCGGAGAGGCGTCTGGTGGAGTCGTTGCGGGTGTTGAGGCTGCTAGGGTCGTCTGTGTGGGCGGGCTGGGGTTGAGCTGGATAGATTCGGTATCACAAGCTGACAGCCCCGTCACTGCTGCCAAGATTGTGAATAACCAGACCAGCCTTTTCATATCTCGATCTCCTGCGAATTGCCCGAATGCGAGCTAGATCCCCGCAGAGACGGGAGGAAATAAATCTCAGTCTTCTGAACGAACAGACCCACCCCTCATGGTAGAGCCATTGGCTGAGCTACAACGGTTAGCTTTCATGTAATGAATTCAATTGACGAAATTCTAGTTAAAAAATTTCTGGTAATTAATCTGGTAATTAATCATGAATAATTTGAACGAACGTGAACAGCGCGAGTTGCGCGAACGTCAACTCAACCGTGAGGTTCAGGTCAACCGTGAGGATCAACTATCCCGCGATAGCGAAAATACAACCAACGGCCTATTGCTAGGCGTCTTGTTGGCTGTAACTGCTGGGCTAGTCACCTTATTTTTTGCCCTAAATCAACGCACGCCAACCCAAGCCCCAGCTCAACCACCTCAAGTTAATGTTCAGCCCCCAGAGGTGAACGTACAGGTGTCCCCTCAGGCACCCGCCCCGCAAGTAACCAGCCCTGATGTCAACATCAATGTTCCACCCGCCGCCCAGGTGCAGCCAACTCAGCCTCAAGGCCAGTCGCTGCCCCCAGATCCAGCTGCGCCGAATGGAGCAGGCACATCTGCGCCAGTTCAGCCTGCTCCGGCGGGTGGGGTACCGACACAGCCCTAGGGTAATGCCCTAAGGCTAATCTTAAAATCTAATGTTTTAAAACAGGAAGTAGCGTTGTGCCATGGGCAGAACCGTGGCGGGTTCGCAGGTGAGCAACTCGCCATCAGCGCGGACTTCGTAGGTTTCGGGGTCAACCTCCATGTGCGGGGTGGCGTCGTTGAGCTTCATGTCTTTTTTGGTCAGTTGGCGGATATTGGAGACGGGGACAGCCTGCTTGTGGAGGTTGAGCTGAGCGGGGATGCCAGCTTTGAGGGCAGCTTGGGAGACAAAGGTGAGCGAGGTTGCATGCATAGCAGCGCCAAAGCTGCCAAACATGGGGCGCATGTGGACGGGTTGAGGGGTAGGAATGCTGGCATTGGCATCTCCCATTTGCGCCCAGGCAATCATGCCACCTTTTAGCACCGTTTCGGGCTTGACGCCAAAAAAAGCAGGTTTCCACAGGCAAAGATCGGCTAATTTACCCACTTCTACCGACCCGACGTAATCGGCAATGCCGTGGGTAATGGCGGGGTTGATGGTGTATTTGGCGATGTAGCGTTTGGCGCGGGTGTTATCGTGGCGATCGCTATCTTCTTTTAGTGCGCCGCGCTGCACCTTCATTTTGTGCCCGGTTTGCCAGGTGCGAATAATCACTTCGCCAACCCGTCCCATGGCCTGGGAGTCGGAGGAGATGATGCTGAAGGCACCCAGGTCATGCAAAATGTCTTCGGCGGCGATCGTTTCGCGGCGAATTCGCGATTCGGCAAAGGCGACATCTTCGGGAATGTTGCGATCGAGGTGGTGACACACCATCAGCATGTCGAGGTGCTCTTCGAGGGTGTTGATGGTGTAGGGGCGGGTGGGATTCGTCGATGAAGGCAGCACGTTTAGCTCGCCGCAGATTTTGATAATGTCTGGGGCATGCCCGCCGCCTGCGCCTTCGGTATGATACGTGTGAATCACCCGATTTTTGAAGGCGGCGATCGTGTCTTCCACAAACCCAGCTTCGTTCAGGGTGTCGGTGTGGATGGCGACTTGAATGTCGTAGTCCTCGGCCACGCTGAGACAGGTGTCGATTGTTGCCGGGGTGGTGCCCCAGTCTTCGTGCAGCTTCAGCCCGATCGCGCCTGCTTCTACCTGCTCCACTAAGCCAGCAGGCAGTGATGCGTTGCCTTTGCCCAAAAAGCCCAGATTCATCGGAAACGCATCGGCAGCCTGTAACATGCGATACATATTCCAGGGTCCTGGCGTACAGGTGGTGGCGCTGGTGCCTGCCGAGGGACCCGTGCCGCCGCCAATCATAGTCGTAATGCCGGAGGCGATCGCCACTTCAATCTGCTGTGGACAAATAAAGTGAATATGGGCGTCAATGCCGCCCGCCGTCAGGATCATGCCTTCTCCGGCGATCGCCTCGGTGCCTGGGCCAATCACAATATTGACGTTGTCTTGGATGTAGGGATTGCCCGCCTTGCCGATGGCGTAGATTTTGCCGTCTTTAATCCCCACATCGGCTTTGACTACGCCCCACCAGTCCAAAATCAGCGCATTGGTAATCACCGCATCCACCGCTCCATCGGCGTTAGTAATCGGCGATTGCCCCATGCCATCGCGGATCACCTTCCCCCCGCCAAATTTCACCTCATCGCCGTAGGTAGTGTAGTCTCGCTCTACTTCGATGATTAGCTCCGTGTCTGCCAACCGGACGCGATCGCCCACCGTTGGGCCAAATGTGTCGGCATAGGCGCGGCGATCCATCCGGTAACTCATAGCACTTCTCCAAATTCCCAATTCCAGTCATGGTACAGGGAATAGCTACCGCAAAAGTGTTTTTTGTCACCCTAAATGATGGTCAAATTATGGGCTGACGCCTGATGGTTTTGGACTAAGGAACATATATAGTGGCAGGTTCGATGTTGAGCTGCGATCGCCACTCATTCAGCGGCTTTTCCCAGCCGTCTTCCCACCTTTGCGCCAAAAACGGCTGCGCTTTCATTCCAGCTCGATAGCCAATGGCCAGTTTGTCGAGTGATGGTTCTAGATTCGTTGGAGACTTGAGCAGCGTCCGCATGGGTTCCTAGCAACGATTTCAGTTTGCCCCAATTCTAGCGATTTCCAACATCCGCACGGTCGGCAGACGTTGGGTCGTCCGGGTTGTGGCAAAATGGAACATAGTGGTCAATTCACGTTGTCAATTCGCGTTTAGGTAATTCTGTGAGTGTTCTTGCTTCCACCAGTGCTCCAGTCAACGTTGCGCCTCGTCGGGCGGTGTTTCCGTTTACGGCGATTGTCGGCCAGGAAGAGATGAAACTGGCGCTTTTGCTCAATGTAATCGACCCCAAAATTGGCGGGGTGATGATTATGGGCGATCGCGGCACGGGCAAGTCCACCACGATCCGCGCCCTAGCCGATCTGCTGCCCGAAATTGACGTGGTGGCAGATGACCCGTTCAACAGCGATCCCCGCGATCCCGACCTGATGAGCGACGACGTGAGGCAGCGAGTAATCGACGGGCAAGAGTTACCGATTGCCCAGAAAAAAGTGCTGATGGTAGACCTACCCCTAGGCGCGACCGAAGACCGCGTCTGCGGCACCATCGACATCGAAAAAGCCTTGTCTGAAGGGGTAAAAGCATTTGAACCAGGGCTGCTAGCCAAAGCCAACCGGGGCATCCTCTACGTTGATGAGGTGAATTTGCTGGACGACCACCTAGTGGATGTGCTGCTCGACTCGGCAGCATCTGGTTGGAATACGGTAGAGCGTGAAGGCATTTCGATTCGCCACCCGGCTCGGTTTGTGCTGGTGGGTTCGGGCAACCCCGAAGAAGGCGAACTGCGCCCCCAACTGCTAGATCGCTTTGGCATGCACGCCGAAATCCGCACGGTCAAAGAGCCAGCTCTCCGGGTAGAGATTGTAGAGCAGCGGTCAGAATTTGACCAAGATCCCAAGACGTTTTTGGCAAACTGCCAAGTAGAACAAGATGCAATGCGCGACAAAATTGTCCAAGCCCAAGAGCGGCTAGCATCGGTGCAGCTTGAGCGCACCTACAAGGTGCAAATTTCTCAGGTCTGTTCGGAGCTAGACGTGGACGGGCTGCGGGGCGATATCGTCACCAACCGCGCCTCGAAAGCGATCGCCGCTCTCGAAGGCAGAACCGAGGTCACCGTGGACGACATCCGCCGTGTGATTGGGCTGTGTCTGCGTCACCGTCTGCGCAAAGACCCGCTGGAATCGATCGATTCGGGCTATAAAGTCGATAAGGTGTTTAGCCAAGTCTTTGGCATTATCGAAGCCGAACCAGTGCAAAACGGCGCTTCTACCAGACGCTAAGGTCGGCTTGCCGCTATGGAACAACGCATCCTTGGACTCGATCCCGGACTGGCAATTTTGGGATTCGGGGCGATTTTGTGCCAGCCTGCTTTGGGGCGCGACGTGGCTGGGAACGTGGGCGTGATGGATTTTGGCATCATTCAAACCTCCGCCGGAACCGCCATGGGCGATCGCCTTTGCACCATATACGATGACTTAAACAGCGTGCTGGATGCCGTCAAACCTGATTTGGTGGCGATCGAAAAGCTATTTTTCTACCGCATGGGCAATACCATTGCCGTGGCGCAGGCGCGGGGTGTAGTGATGCTCGTGCTCGCCCAGCACCAGCTACCCTTTGTTGAATTTACCCCCGCCCAGGTCAAGCAAGCCCTGACGGGCTACGGAGCCGCCGATAAGCACGCCGTCCAAGAAGCCGTCGCCCGTGAACTGGCGCTGACCACGATCCCGAAACCTGACGATGCCGCCGATGCGCTGGCGCTGGCGCTAGCCGCCTGGTTCCAACAATGAATCCCCCCACCCGCCATGTCGCTTTCGACCCTACAGCAACAGGCAGCGGCTTGCCTCACCCAGCGCCAGTATGTAGAAGCGGTGCAGCTTTACCAAGCCTGCATTGCCGCCGCACCCGATGACCTTTCCCACTATTGGCAGTTAGGGTTAGCTTGGCTGCTCCAAGGTGACGTGCTGGAGGCGCAGGGGGTGTGGCTCTCTGTGCTAGAACAGGGAACAGCAGAACAGGTGGAACCCTGGACGACTGCGTTGCTGATAGTACTCACCCAGACGGCGGAGCAGTGTGTTCAGCAGGGGCAGGTAGGGGCGGCAGAGCTGCTGTACAGGCAGATTTTAGAGTTGGAGCCAGCGGATAAACCCACCCATGAACGGCTCAGCTATTTGCTCTATCAGCAGGGACGGCTGGAGGAGGCGATCGCCCATCAGCAACAGGCGATCGCCCTCGATTCCCAAGACAGCAATGCCTATAGCAACCTGGCTTTGTTGTGCGATGCTCACGGTAATTCAATGGCAGCGATCGCCGCCTACCAGCACGCTCTGAGCCTGAATCCCAGGAGTGTCACAGTCCACTACAACGTAGGAGAGCTGCTAGGCCGACAGGGCGATCGCGCTGGTGCAGAAGCGTGCTATCGACAGGCGATCGCGCTTGACCCCGCCTGCGTCCCAGCCTATGCCAACCTGGCGGAACTGCTAAATCGACAAGGGCAAACACTGGCGGCGATCGCCTGTTGTCGGCAGATCCTCGCCCTTGATCCCCACAGTGCTCAGGCGCATCGGCAGTTGGGCATTGCCCTTAGCTATCAGGGTGATTTGGCCGCCGCGCAAACTTGCTATGAACAGGCACTGGCGATCGCCCCCACCGATGCGGAAACGCACTTTTCTCTGGCAGAACTGTTGCTGCAACAAGGGCAGCTGCGGGCAGGCTGGGCCGAGTTTGAATGGCGGCGGCACTTCCCAGAGCTAGCGCCGCAGAATTTTTCTCAGCCGCTGTGGGACGGTGCCGCTTTTGCCGGACGCACGCTGCTAATTCATGCAGAATATGGCTTTGGCGATACGCTTCAATTCATCCGCTATGCCCCGTTGGCGGCTCAGCCCGGCGGGCGCGTCGTGGTGCAATGCCCGCCCGCCCTAGTGAGACTGCTGCGATCGCTGCCCCAAATTGCCCAAGTCATTTCCCAAAGCGATCGCCTGCCCGCCTTTGACCTGCATGTGCCGCTGCTGAGCCTGCCCCACATTTTTGGCACTACCCTAGACACCATCCCTAACCAGGTGCCTTACCTGACCGGGTTTCCACATGATGGCGCTTCTCAACGCCCCCTGCCCCCTGCGCTCTCGCCATCATCGCTCAAGGTAGGGATCGCGTGGGCGGGCAACCCCAACTATCCCGCCGACTTTAGCCGTTCCTGCACCCTAGCCGATTTTCTGCCCCTGCTCCACCTGAGCGGAATCACGTTTTATAGTCTGCAAAAGGGCGACAAACGCGCTGAGCTGAGGCAACTCCTTGATCCTCACCGGGTGATCGATTTAGATCAGCGATTACAAGATTTTGCCGATACAGCCGCCATCATGGAGCAGCTCGACCTGATTATTACTACCGACACAGCCGTAGCGCATTTGGCAGGCGCGCTCAACCGCCCCGTCTGGGTGCTGCTGGCACATGCACCCGACTGGCGCTGGCTGCTGCACCGATGCGATAGCCCCTGGTATCCCAGCATGACCCTATTTCGTCAGTCTTATGCCGGAGATTGGGCTGGTGTGATGGCACAGGTTGGGGCAGCTTTGAGCGCGATCGCCTCCTAAGGAGCAAGAATCGATTCCACCTCAAACTCAAGCCCTGCCTGCTTCATCACCAGCCAAGAGCGCAGTGACCAAGAGGAATAGTTTTTATTGCCAATGATGAGGGTAAAGGCAGCCATGGGAGACGAGAAGTAGAAGGACAAGCCCGTTTAAGAGCAACCTCCAACTACCGCATAAGACGCATCACATAAGACGCAAAACATAAGATACGCCCCAGGCTAGTCGATAATTAGCATGGGGCGCAGTGAAGTTCGCACAAACAGAGGAACTTATTAGAAGAACCTTAGTAGAGTTCTTCTTCTTGATGCGTCAGGATCGTAACGTCGGAGGTGGGGTAAGCCACACACGTCAACACATAGCCAGCTTCGATCTGGTCATCATCTAAGAAGGATTGATCAGATTGGTCAACCGTACCCTCTTTGATTTTGCCAGCACAGGTAGAGCAAGCGCCTGCACGACAGGAATAAGGTAAGTCAATTCCCTGTTCTTCAGCAGCATCAAGGATGTACTCGTCATCGGGAACTTCAATCGTCGTATTTAAGCCTTCGGCTTCGTTAATCAGCGTGACCTTAAACGTTGGCATGCAACAGTCCTCTCAAAATACTTGAAACGGCAGTAGGGGTTCACCCATTGCAAATCCTAAAGCTTAATCGCTCACCGGGTGACCCTATTTCTGATACTACGTGAAAACCTATTAACCTGTAACCTGAGATCACCGCTGGGATGAATGGGATTCGTAATTAAAAACCACCGTTCGCTCCTGAATTGCTTATGTCTGCAAATCAAATCATCCCCATCCGGCATAAAAGATTCGCTTCTGTGACAAGAAAAAAGGCGGCATCTAGAATTGTCGTAACCCTAGGTAGTTTGGGTCGGAGCCTTGCTGCATCAGCGTCTCACCACTGCCAACGGTTGCCGCCGTGCTTGAGCGATCGCCAACACAGTGCGATAGTGAGTCATAAATCGGGAACGAGCGAGGCATTTTGTGAAAGTAGGTTTAGTAGGCACCGGGTATGCCGCCAAAGTGCGGGCTGAGGCATTTCAAGCTGATCCGCGATCGCATCTCATTGCTGTGGCGGGGCACAGTGCCGATAAAACAGCAGAATTTGCCCAGAGCTATGGAGCTGAGGTCGAAACCACTTACGAGGATCTGATTCAACGGGCGGACATTGACCTAGTCGTCATTGCCACGATCAACCGGGATCATGCGGCGATCGCCCGGGCAGCGCTGAGCACGGGCAAGCATGTGGTAGTGGAATATCCGCTAGCTTTGGCAGTTAGCGAGGCCAAGGAATTGCTGGCCTTAGCCCAAACGCAGCAAAAACTGCTGCATGTTGAGCATATTGAGTTGCTCAGTAGCATCCACTTAGCCATCCGCAGTGCCTTGCCTCAGATTGGTACCCCTTTTTACGTCCGCTACAGCGACCTAGCGCCCAAGCGGCCTGCACCCGCTAAGTGGACATATCAACTAGATCTGTTTGGGTTTCCCCTAGTGGGTGCTCTGTCACGGCTAAATCGACTCATCGACTTATTTGGCGCGGTCAAAACAGTGAGCTGTCAGGCGCGCTACTGGTCAAAATCTGGAGCCATTAACGCCTACGATACCTGTCTGTGCACCGCTCAGCTCCGGTTTGTCAGTGGCTTAGTGGCAGATGTCACCTACGGTAAGGGCGAAGCGCTGTGGCAGGCTGAGCGGACGCTGACCATTCATGGAGACCAAGGGGCGATCGCGCTCGATGGTGAAACGGGCACCCTGATCCAGCTTGACCAGACCTCCCCGCTTGATCTGGGTAGCCGTCGAGGACTGTTTGCCCAAGATACTGCCCAAGTGCTGAATCATTTGCTAGACGGCACGCCGCTCTACCTCACCCCCCAGGTGAGCCTCTATGCCCTCACGGTGGCAGATGCGGCGCGGCAGTCGGCAGAAACGGGGACAGTCATCACGATAGATTGATCCTCAGCTAGCGGCCTAGCAAATTGGGAAACCCCTCACAGCCACCAGGGATAGTTGCGCGGGTTCTAGACCCGCCCCAAGCACAGCAGTAGCAGCGCTGCTCTTGAGACATGCGTTTGGCATCGGTAAAGTCTGCATTTTCAACGACGGCTCCGGTATGTTCACCCGTGGCATAGTTCGGCACTAGGGTGCGGCTGCGCGGCGTGGCGGTTTGCACCACCCCATAGAACAATCGTGCTCCCTGCAAATCAGAGGCAGACAGATCAGCTTCGCAGAGAATTGTGCGGGAAAAATTGGCCTTCACCAGATCGCACTGGTTTAGATTGGCGCGAATCAAGTTGACATCTGTGAGGTCAGTCCAGCGCAGATCGGTTTTGGCCAGGTTGGCTCCAGCCAGCATCACACCCAGATCAATCACCCGCACACCATAATTTCTGTCTTCTTGATAGCCACCGGAACCATCTAAAATGGCTCGCCCCAACAGGCGATCGCGTCTTAGCGGCGTTAGCAGTTTAGAGCGAGACAAGAACCGGATGACTTTAGCTTTGCCGATCGCATCAATGCTGCTGAGAATCGCTGCTGTTCGACCTTCGGCGATCGCCCGCTCCTGAGGCCAATCTTCTAGCAACCCGTCAGAATCTAACACCAGCTCCGAGATCCCTTGAAAATAGGAATCAATCGTTTGCTGCTGGGTAATCAAATTCTGCTGAATCGTCAAATCCTTCGAAATCACATATTGCCGCCATGCCACATACACCGCCAGCACCGCAATCAAAATTTGCCCCACCGCTCCAATCACTTCGCCAGCGGAGCCGGCTACATCCCAATCCAGCCGTAGCAGCGATTCGGTGAGGCGACGACTTAACCCAGTAAACCTGACCAGACCGACTAAGGCCACAACCACGCCCAAAACCGCTGCGGTAAACAGCCGCTGCTGCAACGACATCAGTTCGGTCACAACGGCCCATAAGTCACGCCATAGCACCTGCACCGACAGCACCAGTGCCACCATCGACCCAGCAATCCCTAGCCAGGGCAGATTCACCACGATCCCCACCAGTGCCAGGGCGATCGCCAACAGCAGAATTAGCAGAAACGACGTTTGACGCTGAGCCGCTTGGCTGCGAGAAACGATAGATGAGGTAGACGTATCGTAGTCGTGCAGGCTCGACAGCCCTCGGCTGGCCGTCGCCGCCGTAACCGACAGGTCTACCGTTGGTTCGGCAGAGGTAGACGCATTGGCTGAAGCGGCAGGCGGCAAGCTGGGCGATGAATTAGCACTTTGCAGGGATGGCGTGCCCGCCTGCGGCAAATTTGGATCTGGAGTCATAGCGGGTTGGCAAGTCAGACGGAAGAACGGGCAACGGCTCCATTTTATAGCAACCCCAACAGAACAAAAATTCGGCACCGTTTCCAAGAAAGCACCGAACTGCTAATTTTTTCTCCAGATTTTGCCTAAAGTCCCAGTGAGGGGGAGGGAATTGTGGTGGTGTAATCGGGTCGCAGTGCCTCAGCAGATTCGGGAGCCTCACGCTGCACTTGGCCCAAACAAACCGCATTGTATAGGGTTTCTAAGGCAGTCAGGTCCTGTAGGCTATGGGTTTTGAGCGTCAATAGTTGCCGAATGAGTCCTTCGGATTCCACACTAAGGCATCCTGTCTGAAAGGCCGATTTCACCAATCTGTCAATCATATAGAAATCCTGTCACTATGTCGCTGGCGCTGCCTTGCATCTAATATCGCTGACTGAGCGCTTGCCGAAGTTGATTCAGATCCCCCATTCCCTGTGATGTCGGCGGCCAAATAGTGTGATATAAATCACTGACATATTGGTTCAACTTACGGGCTGAATGAAGACAGCTTAAGTAGAGCTGCTATCTTAAAATTTTGTTATTTGTAAGATACTTTCTAATTCGGAGCAGAGATCCTGTGGGCATGTTGAGGAGTCAGGTCTAATGGTTAATCTTGAACTGTTATCTCAACCATCGGTATTGCAGCTGGCGCGGGCGGGAGACTTTCAGGCGATCGCCTACTGGCTCAATACGTATTTGGTGCCCCAAGAGATTTATGCCCGAGTGGCGGTCGATCGACCCGGTTGGCTGCTGGTGCTAGTGGAATTTTGTCAGCCGCCTGATCGCGATCGCCTCAACCGCTTTGTCTGCCATCGCCTCTGTCGGCTTAATTCTGACGTGATCCAAGGGGTGCGAATTCTGGCTCGCCCGCTAGGTTCACCCAATATTTGGTGGGATCGATCGATCCGGCTGGCTACCGAACCTAGGCGTTCTGCTCGCCCCTCGCGTCCCGCTCGCCCCACTCGCCGCCTTCGTTCGCCCCACCCGTCGCATCGTGCCGTTCAGGTGCAGCCAGCAACGCCAGCCCGCAGCTTGCCCCGCTCAACCCATAAACGACGGCGATCGCCCGCTGCCCTGGCGCTGGCCCACCGCTCCGCCGTTACCCCCGTACTCACAGGGAGCATGCAAGCCCTAACCGAGTCGGCACGCGCCCTCACCGCTGCTCTGGTAGAGTCTACTCGCCAACTCTCTCCGACTCAAGTAGCAATGTTGGGCAAGGCAGCAGCAGCGGTATTTTTAGTCAGTTTTGGGGTTGTTGTCACAAGCCGCAGTCTGCCTTTGTGGGGTGATCCGTCGGATCGCCCCATGGCCGTTCAAACCTCGTCTGGCAAGGTCTCGGTGATTCAAGCTAATGCGATCGCCGACCCCGCTGACCCTACGGTAACGCTAACGTTTAGCAGCGATCCAACCGTTAATCTCACTTCTACCGGAGCGAGGGATCAATCGCTTGAGCAGGCGACGTTTCCTGCTGGGATCGCGAATGCGGCCACCAGTTGGCCAGTCCTTGAAAGCAACGATCCTCTGGGTACAGGTTCTCTGGGCGCAGGTTCTCTGGGCGCAGGTTCTCTGGGTGCAGGTTCTCTGGGTGCAGGTTCTCTGGGGGAATCCGATATTTTAATGACGAACCTAGATCAGCCAGTCAGCGATCCCCAAGACCTTCTGGGTGCAACCCTCCAGTCAACCCTGAGCACCGAAGCCACCGGATTAAAGCGATCGCCCTCAACCGACAGCGTTACCGTCGTCAGCCTGTCGGGCGAACCGCTAATGCAAGATGGCGCGGCGGGGCTAGTAAAAACCCTAGAAGCGGTCGAAAAAGCGGGGATGTATAGCGTGGGTGCGGGTCGCAACCGCCACGAGGCTCGTCGTCCCGAGATCATTGATGTGCGAGGCAAACGGATTGCCTACCTGGCCTATGCCGACTCAGACGCGCACGCCGCCAAAGGCTGGCAGGCAGGTACCAACCCAGCCTTAAAAGCGCAGGTCGCAGAAGACATTCACGCGATCCGAGACCAGGTAGATTGGGTTGTTGTCAACTATCGCTGGAGCCAAGATCTAGCCAGCTTTCCGGCCGAATGGCAGATGACGGTAGCGCGCCATGCCATTGACCAAGGAGCCGACCTCGTGGTGGGCTATCACCCCAATGTGTTGCAGGGTGCCGAAATTTACAAAGGGCGGGCGATCGCCTATTCCTTGGGAGATTTTGTGCTCCAAGATAGTGGCAAAGCCGTCAATACCGCAGCGATGAATCCCGCCAGCGGCAGCAGCAAGCCGGTAGCAGCACCTGTCAAAACCCAGTACGACACTGCCATGCTAAAGGTGTCGATCAAAGATGACCAGATGAAGCTAGAGTTTTTGCCCGTGCAGGTCAAAGATGCTCAGCCTACCATCGCCCAAGGCCAAAAGCAGACCGAAATTCTGCGCTATCTGGGTCCTGTCTCTTATACACATCTCCGAGCCCACGAGACTAAGGCGAATCTCGTATGCCGTCTTCTGCTTGAAA
>ENA-ORBV01007217-ORBV01007217.1-microbial-mat-metagenome-genome-assembly--contig:-NODE-7217-length-19161-cov-6.221809_pt1 | contig 19161 bp, 19 predicted proteins | sample MGYA00237777_ERZ505514 | MGnify/ENA primary metagenome ERZ505514 (study PRJEB26160, sample SAMN06269048) | microbial mat metagenome | isolation source: Oligotrophic lake microbial mat | place... | reverse complement strand
ACGGGTGACAAGGATGCGGAAGAGATGAAAAAGCAAATTCCTAGCAGTAATTCTGTTGGAGTGCTACAACAACGGTGAGAAGGGCTTCGGTAGTCCGTCCACCCCTTATCTCCCGCCATCACCACGCATGTTCGAGCAAGCATTTAAAAACATCGACGACATCCTCCACAAGGACGCTGGCTGCACCAGCGAGCTGGATTACTCGGAGCAATCTTCCTGGCTGCTTTTCCTGAAATACCTCGACAGCCTGGAGAGCGAGAAAGCCTCCGTCGCCGCACTGGAGGGGAAGAAATACACCCACATTCTGGAACCCGACTACCGCTGGGCCACCTGGGCAGCGCCGAAGGACCACTCCGGCAAGATCGACCACAACAAGGCGCTCACTGGCGACGACCTTCGGGACTTCATCAATGCCACGCTCTTCCCCTACCTGAACGGCTTCAAGCAGCGGGCCACTGGGCCGGACACCATCGAATACAAGATCGGTGAAATCTTCGGGGAAATCCGCAACAAGATCCAAAGCGGCTACAACCTCCGGGAAATCATCGACCACGTGGACGAACTCCACTTCGGCTCCCAGAAGGAGAAGCACGAACTCTCCCACCTCTACGAGGCCAAGATCAAGAACATGGGCAACGCCGGGCGCAACGGCGGCGAGTACTACACCCCGCGTCCGCTCATCCGCGCCATCATTCAGGTGGTGGCGCCCAAGATCGGCGAGAGCATGTACGACGGTGCCGTCGGCTCCGCCGGCTTCTTCTGCGAGGGGTACGACTACCTGCGGTCAGGAAAAAACCTCACGACCAAGGACCTCGACACGCTCCAGACGCGCACCTTCTACGGGAAGGAGAAGAAGTCCCTCGCCTACGTCATCGGCATCATGAACATGATCCTGCACGGGATCGAGGCACCGAACATTGTCCATACGAACACGCTGACCGAAAACCTCGCCGACATTCAGGAAAAGCACCGCCACCACATCGTGGTGGCCAATCCCCCCTTCGGCGGCAAGGAACGCCCCGAGGTGCAGCAAAACTTCCCCATCCGCACCGGCGAGACCGCTTTCCTTTTCCTCCAGCACTTCATCAAAATCCTTAAAGCCGGCGGTCGTGGCGGCGTGGTCATCAAGAACACCTTCCTCTCCAACACCGACAACGCCTCGGTGAGCCTGCGCAAGCTCCTGCTGGAAAGCTGCAACCTCCACACCGTGCTCGACTGCCCCGGCGGCACGTTCCAGGGCGCGGGCGTGAAGACCGTCGTGCTCTTCTTCGAGAAAGGCGCGCCCACCCGCAAAGTCTGGTTCTACCAGCTCGACCCCGGCCGCAACCTCGGCAAGACGAACCCGCTGAATGATGCGGACCTCAGTGACTTCATTGACCGGCAGCGGACGTTTGCGGACTCCGCAAAGAGCTGGAGCGTGGATGCCGAGACGATAGACGCGACCACCTACGACCTCTCCGTGAAGAACCCCAACGGCGGCGAGGCCGTGACGCACCGCAGCCCGCAGGCGATCATGGAAGAAATCGCCGCACTGGACGCCGAGAGCGCGGAAGTGCTGGAAACCATCAAGGGGCTGCTCGCATGAAGAAGGGGTGGGAAACAAAGCGCATCAGCGAGATCGCCCGGCATTCCCTTGGCAAGATGCTCGATAAATCGAAGAACAAAGGTGAGCCCAAGCCATATCTTCGCAACCTGAACGTGCGTTGGGGCGAGTTCGACCTTTCCGATGTCCTCAAAATGCGGTTCCTGCCCGAGGAAGCCGAGAAATACACCGCAGTAAAAGGAGACGTGCTCATCTGCGAAGGCGGCTATCCGGGCCGTGCGGCCATCTGGGACGAGGACGAGCCCATCTACTTTCAGAAGGCTCTTCATCGCGTTCGCTTCCACGAACCCACGCGAAACAAGTGGTTCGTGTATTACCTCCAGTTCCGTGACTTGGAAGGCACACTCAAGAAGCACTTCAACGGCGCGGGCATCCAGCATTTCACCGGAGAGGCATTGGCGCAGTTTGAGATTCCCGTCCCCCCGCTGGCCGAACAGCAGCGGATCGTCGGCGTGCTGGACGAAGCGTTTGCCGGCCTCGCCACCGCCCAAGCCAACGCCGAAAAGAACCTCCAAAACGCCCGTGCGCTGTTTGAAAGCCACCTCCAATCCGTCTTCACCCAGCGCGGCAAAGGGTGGGTGGAGAAAACGCTGGAGGAAGTCTCGACAACATTTGGCCGCGGTAAGTCGAAGCACCGCCCGCGAAACGCCGCGCACCTTTACGGCGGCAAATATCCGTTCATTCAGACCGGCGACATCCGCAACGCAGACCACATCATCACCGAGTATTCCCAGACCTACAGCGACGCGGGACTAGCTCAGAGCAAGCTCTGGCCGAAGGGAACTATCTGCATCACCATCGCGGCGAACATCGCCGAAACAGCAATCCTCGGCTTCGACTCCTGCTTCCCTGATAGCGTCATCGGAGTGGTCGCAAATCCCAAGGAAACCGATGTCGGTTTCATCGAATACCTCCTCCAGTCATTCAAGGCGCGCATCCAAGCGTTGGGGCAAGGCGCGGCCCAAGCGAACATCAACATGGGGACTTTCGAGAACGAAAGGTTTCCCTTTCCGCCGGTAGCCGAGCAGAAACAAATCGTCGCCAAACTCGACGCCCTCGCCACCGAAACCCAACGCCTCGCGCGCCACTACCAGCAAAAGCAGGCGGCGCTGGCGGCGCTGAAAAAGTCGCTGTTGCACGACGCTTTCCGGGGGGCGTTATGAGGGCTGGGCGTGGGTTTGACTTTGCTGACCTCGGTGACCTCGGTGACGTTGCTGACGGTCTTGACGCGGCGACGGCGTCCGCCAATCTCGTCAACAAAGTCACTATGGTCAACAAACCACCCGAAAGAACCACTCATGCCTGAGCTGTTCGACAAACGCGGCGGGTTTCGCAAGCTGCACACCTTCACGCTGGCCACCATCGTGCAGCTCGAAACGCTGCGGTTCTGTCGCCGCTTCATCACGCACGATCACCGCGAGGCCGCCACCAAATTTTACGACCCCAAGGGCCGCCAATACGACCAGATGACCCAGGCCGCCCGCAGCGGACGGCAGAACATCATCGAAGGCTCGGAGCGCTCGGCGACCTCGAAGGACACTGAGATGAAACTCACCGACGTGGGGCGAGCGAGCCTGAGCGAACTGCGCGGCGACTACGAAATCTGGATTCTCGACCGCGGCCAGCTTCCGTGGTCCGTCCATTCGCCCGAGGCGAAAGTCATCAACGCCATCTCGCTCGATGCGGCGCCGTTCACCGACGACATGGTGCATGAGTCCGCCAGGCACGCGCTGGAGCAGCGAAAGAAATACGCCCGCTGGCTCGATGCCGACGACGAACTGGTGGTGGCGAACGCGATGCTCATCATCATCGGTCGCGCGCTGAACATGCTCAAAAGCCAGATCGAGGCGCAGGGCGCGGCCTTTGAAGCAACCGGCGGTTTCAACGAGCGGCTGATGACCAAGCGCCTCGAAGCCCGCGAGAAGAGTCGCGAACCCTCGCCCGCGTGCCCGCAGTGCAAAAAGCCCATGCGCCGCCGCACCTCCGCCAAGGGGGAGTTCTGGGGCTGCTCGGGTTTTCCAGAATGCAAGGGGAGCCGGGCGATATGACCTTATTGACGGCATTGTCCCGACTAACAATGAGGTCAGCACGGTCAATGAAGTCCCAACCATGAACGAAGCCGAGACCCGCGCCGACCACATCGATCCTCTCCTCAAGGCGGCGGGCTGGGGCGCGGTCGAGGGCAGCCGCATCCGGCGCGAATTCCCCATCACGCCGGGACGCATCGAAGGCCGCGGCCGACGCGGGAAGGCGCTCACAGCGGATTACGTGTTGGAGTATCGCAACACCAAGCTGGCCGTCGTCGAAGCCAAGGCGTTGCACGAAGAGCTAACCGAGGGCGTCGCGCAGGCGAAGAACTACGCCGCTATGCTCGCGGTGCGTTTCACCTACTCAACGAACGGCCGGGGCATCTACGGCATCGACATGCAGACCGGCAAGGAGGGCGACATCGCCCGCTATCCCACGCCGGACGAACTCTGGCACCGGACTTTCGCCAAGGCGGACGCATGGCGCGATCGTTTCGCCGCCGTACCGTTCGAGGACAAGGGCGGCTCGCATCCCAGCCGCTATTATCAGGACACCGCCGTCGAGCGCGTGCTCGAAGCGATCGCGGCCGGTCGGTCGCGCATTCTGCTCACGCTCGCCACCGGCACGGGCAAGACGTTCATCGCTTTTCAGATCGCGTGGAAACTTTTCCGCAGCCGCTGGAACCGGAGCGGCGAACCGACGCGCCAGCCGCGCATTCTGTTTCTGGCCGACCGGAATATTCTGGCGAACCAAGCGTACAACGCGTTCTCCGCGTTCCCCGAGGATGCGTTGGTGCGAATTGCGCCGGATGAAATCCGTCGGAAGGGACGCGTGCCCACCAACGGCAGCCTATTCTTCACAATTTTCCAAACCTTCATGAGCGGGCCGGAGGGCACGCCGTATTTTGGCGATTACCCCCGGGATTTTTTCGATTTCATCGTCATCGACGAATGCCATCGCGGCGGGGCGAATGACGAAAGCAACTGGCGCAGCATCATGGATTATTTTTCGCCAGCCGTGCAGCTCGGTCTTACGGCCACCCCCAAGCGCGACGAAAACGTGGACACGTACGCCTACTTCGGTGAGCCCGTGTATGTTTATTCGCTCAAAGCCGGCATCAACGACGGTTTCCTCACGCCGTTCAAGGTGAAGCAGATTCAGACGACGATGGATTATTACGTCTACACGCCCGACGACACCGTGGTCGAAGGCGACGTCGAGGTGGGCAAGGTTTACGACGAACCGGAATTCAACCGCACCATCGAGATCCGGGAGCGCGAGAAGAAGCGCGTGGAAATCTTCATGGAGCAGATCAACCAGAACGAGAAGACGCTCGTTTTCTGCGCCAACCAAGCCCATGCGCGGCTGGTGCGCGATCTCATCAATCAGATGAAGACGAGCCGAGACCCGAATTATTGCCAGCGCGTCACGGCCGACGACGGCGAACTCGGCGAGCAACACCTCCGCGATTTCCAAGACAACGAGAAAACGATCCCCACGATTCTCACCACGTCGCAGAAACTTTCCACCGGCGTGGATGCGCGGAACATCCGCAACATCGTCCTGATGCGATCAATCAACTCGATGATCGAGTTCAAGCAGATCATCGGACGCGGCACCCGGCTCTACGACGGGAAAGATTACTTCACGATTTACGATTTCGTGAAGGCGCATCTGCATTTCAGCGATCCCGAATGGGACGGCGAACCGGTTGACCCAGAGGTGTGCCCCAAGTGTGGCGCGAGTCCGTGCGTCTGTGTGGTGCCGCCACCTCCGACGTGTTCGGTCTGCGGTCAAAGCCCGTGCATTTGCCCGCCCGAGGATTGCCCGGTCTGCGGCCAACGCCCCTGCGTCTGCAAAAAGAAGGTGAAGGTAAAACTCGCTGACGGCAAAGCACGCAGCATCCAGCACATGATGATGACGACATTCTGGCATCCGGACGGCACGCCGATGTCCTCGCAGCAATTCATGGTTCTGCTGTTCGGAAAACTTCCGGAGTTTTTCAAAGACGAAGCCGAACTTCGCGCGCTGTGGAGTGTCCCCGATACCCGCAAGAAGCTCCTCGAGGGACTGAACGATAAAGGCTTTGGCCGGGAGCAACTGGCCGAGATGCAGAAGATCATCGACGCGGAGAAGAGCGATCTCTTCGACGTACTGGCGCATGTGGCGTATGCTCTGCCGACGTTGAGCCGCGACGAACGCGCGGCCAAAGCGAAGGTGGCGATCAGCACCCACTTCAACAGCAAGCAGCAGATCTTCCTCGATTTCGTCCTGTCCCACTACGTCACGGTGGGCGTGGATGAGCTCGATCAGGACAAACTCACGCCGCTGCTCCGGTTGAAATACCGCAACTCCATCGCCGACGCCATCGCGGATCTCGGCCAACCCGAAGACATCGGCAAGGCCTTCGCCGGTTTCCAGCAATATCTCTACAATCGGGATGTCGCCTAAACGCGACTTGCTGTCGCCTTAGCCGACGCACCTTTTCCCGGCTTGCGTGTCTTCATCTCCATCGTGAAAAATCCCTCCGTGTTTACCTCCTCCCTCCGCGCCCTGCTGCTTTCGTTCACCCTCAGTGCTGTCGCCGCCTCGGCTGCCGACGTCACGATCATTCCCCTGTCCACCGGCTGGCGCGAGGCCGCTTCATTCAAGCGCATCTCCGAATATTTCAGCGGCAAGGAAAACACCGGCGGCCAACTCATTTTGCGCACTCATCCCGACCAGCGCAGCGGCTACTATTTTCTGTTGCGCATTAATCACACCGGTGCCGCCAGCAACACTCAGGCTGTGCTCCAAGTGATCACACCCGACACCGCCACCCCACGCATTTTCAAATTCCCGACCTCACTCACCGATGGCAAGACCCTGCTCAACCTCGGCCTCACTGGCGCGGACTGGCCCGATTTGAAAATCAACCCTGTCGCGTGGCGCTTGGAACTCCTCGATGCCGAAGGTAAACTGTTGGCGGCGCAGAATAGTTACCTCTGGGAAAATCCGGTCGCGAAGTAATTTCAATCTTCGGATCAGACAGTTGGTGGGCGTTGCTTTCCACACCGACGCTTGGTCGCCGATGTGGAAATCGTCGACCACCTTTCAGCTTGCGACGACTCATTCGGAAAAGCTGGATCGACTCCATTCGCCGTATCCCAAGCTTCATCCCCCACTGGTGCCTTGCTCCGTGTCCTCTGTGTCTCCTCAGTGTCCTCTGTGACGAAAACCTCCCCCGCTCGTTCTGCCGATATTTCTCCGCACTCTTCGCGTCCTCCGCGTTTAACCAGCCTTGATTCGGGATCTTCGTCCATCTGGTCCGACTGGCAACCCTTGCCCGGCGACTGGTCGCCCTCCCCCGCCGTGCTCGCCGAAACTCTCGATGGCGGCCAAGCTTTCCGTTGGTCCCGCGACGCTCAAGATATCTGGACTGGCCATTGGTCCGACTCCCTCGCGCAGCTCCGCTTGCAGGAAAATACCCTCGAATGGCGCGCCCCAGAACCGCTGCGCGAGCGCGTCGCCGTTTCACTCCCCCAATATCTCGGACTCGATCTCGATTGGGCCAAGCACACCGATTCACTGCCATGGCGCAGCGATCCCCACCTCGCCCGCTGCCTCGCGGCGTTCCCCGGTTTGCGACTCCTCCGTCAACCTTTCGGCGAAACCCTGCTCGGTTTTCTGTGCAGCGCCACGAAACAGATCGTGCAGATAAAACAGATGGTCGCCCTCCTCGCCGAAGCTGGGCGAAGGCGGGTCAGCTCTCAACTCTCAACTTCCAGCAACCGCCTCCCCACCTGGTCCGAACTCGCCGCCATCCCCGAAGCCGATCTCCGCGCCTGCCTGCTGGGTTTTCGCGCCCGATACATTCACGACACCGCGCAATTCCTCGCCCAACGTCCCGGCTGGCTCGAAGAAACCGAGCACCTGCCCTACACCGCCGCGAAGGCCCGCCTGATCGAACTCCCCGGTGTCGGCGAGAAAGTCGCCGACTGCGTGCTCCTCTTCGGCGCGGGAAAACTTGAAGCCTTCCCTGTCGACACGTGGATTCTCAAAGCACTCGCCCGCCGCTACCAACTCGACGATTGGAAACCCGCGCAGGTAGCGCAGTTTGGTCGCGCCCATTTCGGCCCCCTCGCCGGCTACGCCCAGCAATTCCTGTTTTCGTGGGAACGAAAATTCGGGAACGATGAAACGTGAATCGTGCCGTGGGTGGGCGTCGATTTCCCCATCGACGCTGATCGCCCTAGAATTTTAGCCACGAAAAGGCACAAGGATAATTTTTCCCGTAAGCGAAAGTTTTCCGCGCGCCTATCATCCTTCGCCAAGGCTTCGAATGCCACGTAAGCGCCTTGCGACTCCCGCCGCCGTCGCTTCCTCGTGCCTCTTCGTGGCTAAAAAATGCTTGGTCTTTCTGTCATCCGATTCTTCCGGCTTTCCTCCCACCACCGATCCCCTCATCCTGTTTCCCATGGACGACCCTCGCATCGACAAATGGCTCTGGAGTGTGCGCGTTTTCAAGACACGCCCCGAAGCCACGGCCGCTTGCCGAGCGGGCAAGGTTCTCATCGGCGAACTGGAAGCCAAACCGGGCCGCAATGCCCACGTCGGCGAAACCCTTTCCGTCAAAGTCGGCCTCATCCACCGCATCCTAAAAATTCTGGCGATGCCCCGCTCCCGCGTCAGCGCCAAGCAACTCCCTGAATTCGTGGAAGATCTTACGCCGGCTGCCGAGTACGCGAAAGCGAAACAGGCTCAGCTCGAACACCTGCTCGCCCGCGAGCGTGGCCAAGGCCGACCCAGTAAAAAAGATCGGCGCGATCTGGATCACCTTTTCCACTTTGAATAAAAATCGGGAAGAATCGAAAGCCGCTTAACATCAGCCAAAAACGGTCGATAGAAAGAGGGATGCAGATCCCGCTCACGGACACGCAAACGCTGCAACTTGCCCGGGTCGCCCTGAAATCCGGTCGTGGGGCTGGCTTGCCTGAACTGCTAAAGTTGATCGAAACGCTCTCCTCGGACATCGGCCAGACCACGATCAGCGAAATCGCGGAGCTCATCGAAAAAGATCCCGCCGTGCTCTGTCGGTTGCTCTGCATCGCCAACACGATTATCCACAATCCCAACGTTGCGCCGATGACTTCGATTCCGCACGCGATTCATCAGTTGGGTTTTCAACGGGTCCGCAGTCTCGCCGTCTCGCTCATGCTCGTGGAAAGCACGGGCGGTGCCGGTAATCCGCCCGAACAACGCGAAGCCACCGCCAAGGCCTTGTGCGCCGGACTGCTGGCCCATGGTTGCGCGCATCAACTCGGCTCCGTCGATCCCGAACTCGCCTTCGCTTGCGCCGCGCTCCGCCAATTCGGCCACATCATTCTGCCGGTGGTTTCCTTGGAACATTATCGCGAAGTACCCGAACTGATGAAAACCATGTCAGAAGACATGGCCTATATAGAATTATTTGGCCTCACGCCGCTGGACCTCAGCCGTCGTCTGCTCGGCGCAGCCAAGCTCCCCATGGAAGTCATCGAAGCCTTAAACGAATGTAATCCCGAATCGATGAGCAGCACGATGGCCTCGACCTATTCAGCCCGGATCGTGGGCGTAGCGGATTTCAGTTGCCGACTCGCCAGTCTCGCGATGGATGGCACCAAGAACGCCGCGAAGTTCGACGAACTTTCCCACGCCTTAGCCCATGATTTCGAGATCGTGCTCCCCGGCGTCGGCGTCTCCCTTGATTCCATTTTAGCGCACACGGAAGACCGCATCGGCAGCTACACCCGCGTCGATGGCACCACCAATCTTTCCACCCCAAGCCTGCAACGAATCAAGGCCCGCGTACTGCACAAGAATCCGTCTGCCGTGAAAATCGCTCCCGTACCCGTGAAGGTGGCCCCAGCGGTCGCCCACCCGAGTGCAGCCGACGCCAAGCCCGCCCCTTCGCCTCTGGCAAAGCCACAGGACGAACCGCGCAATCTCATCGCGCTGAAACCTAGTAAAGGCGGAAGCCCAACGGGCGAAGGCGCGCCGATCGTCACACGGCCTCCCGCCAACTGGACCGAACAACTCACCCACACCACAGCTTTCGAAACCCAAGCCGCCACTCCGCCGCCGGAAGAAGATCGTTGGAGCGCCACGCTCACCTTTGTTCGCGACAGCTTTGGCGCGCAGGATTGCTGGGTGTTTGTCGCCCCCAAGGGCGGAGAAAGTTTTTTCCTCAAGCAAGGCGTCGGCTCCTCCTGGCAGGATGTTTGCGCCACCGCCGCCGTGCGCGCGGATGAACGCACCGTCTTCGGTATCTGTCTTGCTCGCACGGAAAACGTGGTGATCCACGACACCAACGAGCTCACGCTCGCCGCGTATTTGCCTGCTTGGTTCAAACAAATCAAGGTCGCGCCCGGGGCGTTTATTCTCATGCCGCTGCACACCGATGGCCGCATCCAAGGACTCGTCTTGATCGGCTGGAGTCTCGCCCATCGCATTACCGTTTCCGCTGCACAAACTGAGCTCGCCCGCCAATTATTCGCCAGCGCCAGCGCGAATGCCAACAAGCCGTTTTCTTCCCGCGCCGCGTAGCGCGAAACTGGCATCAATTAATTCTGGGCCTTTGCAGGGCCGGCGCTTGTCGCCGCGCCGTCTTGGTATGTCACGGCACGGCGATAAGCGCCGGCCCTGCAGCCGAATTTTTATCCACATTTCCGACACCCACCTAACGCGTGAGCTTCCGGTACTTGATCCGGTGCGGTTGGTCGGCGTCCTTGCCTTTGCGCTTTTTGAAATCCTCCAGGTAGGACGAGTAATTGCCCGCGAACCAATGCACGTAGCTGTCGCCTTCGAAGGCCATGATGTGCGTCGCCACGCGATCAAGAAACCAACGATCATGCGAAATGATCACGGCGCAACCGGCGAAATTCTCCAGCGATTCCTCCAGTGCCCGAATCGAATTCACGTCGAGATCGTTCGTCGGCTCATCGAGCAAAAGCAGATTGGCTCCACTCTTCAGCACGCGCGCGAGCAACACACGGTTGCGCTCACCGCCGGAAAGAATGCCGACTTTCTTTTGTTGGTCCGCCCCGGTGAAACCAAACTGCGCGCAATAGGCTCGGCTATTTACCGAGCGCGTGCCGAGCGTCATCACTTCCTGGCCGTCGCTGATCACTTCCCAAATGGTCTTGTTGCCTTCGAGTGAATCGCGCGACTGCTCGACGTAGGCGGACTTCACGGTGTCGCCAATCCGGAACGCTCCGGCATCCGCTTTTTCCAGCGAAGTAATGAGCTTAAACAGCGTCGTCTTGCCTGCGCCATTCGGTCCGATGATACCCACGATGCCGCCGGGCGGCAGGGAGAAATTCAAATTATCGTAGAGCAAGTTGTCGCCGTAAGCCTTCGCCACGCCTTGCGCCTCGACCACGAGCGCGCCGAGCCGCGGCCCAGGTGGAATGATGATCTCGAAAAGTTTTTCCTGCTCAGCCACATCCGCATTGAGCATCTGCTCGTAGGCACTGATGCGCGCCTGACCCTTCGACTGACGCGCCCGCGCGCCCTGCCGGATCCACGTGAGTTCGCGCGCCATCGCCTTCTGCCGCTTGCTCTCCGTGCGTTCCGCCACGACGGCAATCGCCTGTTTCTGCTCGAGCCACGATGAATAATTCCCCTTGAACGGCATGCCCGAGCCATGATCGAGTTCGAGAATCCAGCCCGCCACATTGTCCAAAAAGTAACGATCATGCGTCACCGCGATGACGGTGCCCTCGTAACGGCTGAGATGTTGCTCGAGCCAGTTCACGCTGTCGGCATCGAGATGATTAGTCGGCTCGTCGAGCAGGAGGATCGACGGTTTTTGCAGCAGCAACCGCGCGAGCGCCACGCGACGGCGTTCGCCACCGGACAGATGATCCACGATCGCGTCGCCCGCCGGACAACGCAGCGCGTCCATCGCCTGCTCGACCATCGGGGCGACATCCCACGCGCCGAGATGGTCGATTTTTTCCTGCAGCTCAGCCTGCTTGGCGGAGATCGCGTCCCTAATTTTGTCGTCCTCAGCGGCGGAGATTTCATCCCAACTCGCATCGTAAGCCGCCGTGAGATCGGTCAGGTGTTTCACGCCCTCCTCGACGCACGCGCGGACGGTCGCGCCGGCCGTGAGCGTCGGCTCTTGTGGCAGAAAACCAACCGAGAAGCCCGGCTCGAAGTGCAAGCGGCCATCGATTTCCTTGTCGATGCCGGCGAGGATGCGCATCAGGGAGGATTTGCCGGAGCCGTTGAGACCGAGCACGCCGATCTTCGCGCCGTAATAAAACGACAGCGAGATGTCGTTCAGGATCACCTTGCGTTCGATCTTCTTCGAGACGCCGATCATCGAGAAAATGATCTTGGGAGCTTCAGCTTGGGCCATGGGTGGGAGTGGGGAAAGTTGAGAGTTGGGAGCTGAGAGTTGAGAGCAAGATGCAAAAGGCCATTCAAGCTCAGTATCTTTCTCGTTCTCTTACTCCTACTCGTTCTCCCTCACAAAACCGAGAGAATGATTGCGACCCTCGCTCCGCGCATGCCGCCATCGGTTCGCTCCGATCTTCTCCTCGCGCCCACCCATGCCGATCCCCACAAGCATCCTTGAGCGCATCGAGACTTTCCGCCGCAATCTCGATTCCTCTCTCAACACCGAATACAAGGAAGCGCAGGTTCGCCAGGAATTCATCGATCCGTTTTTCGCCGCCCTCGGCTGGGATGTCAGTAACGACCAAGGTTACGCCGAAGCCTACAAGGACGTCATCCACGAGGACACACTCCGTATCCCCGGCGTCGGTCTCAAGGCACCCGACTACTCGTTCCGCATCGGCGGCACCCGGAAGTTTTTCGTCGAGGCCAAGAAACCTGCCGTCTACCTGAAGGACAACCCCGAACCAGCCCGCCAGCTACGCGTTTACTCGTGGTCGGCCAAACTGCAGCTCGGCATCGTGACTGATTTTCAGGAGTTCGCCATCTACGACACCCGCATCCGGCCACGCGTAGGCGACAAGGCCTCTATCGCCCGCATTTTCTACTGCACCTACGAGCAGTACGCTGAAAAATGGGACGAGATCGTCGGCATCTTTTCCCGCGAGGCCAACAGCAAGATCATTTCCTTTTTCTATCAAGGCCGCGCTGTAAAGTGAGCCCGGAAACTATTCCCGAAGATGGTCATTAACAATCTGCGAGAGTTTCCACTTTCGAAGAGATTACCTGATAAAAACCTCATCACCCACGTCGAGCGGATGTTGAAACTCCACGCCGACCTCGCTGCCGCCAAAACACCCGATGCGCAGACGCACCTCGAACGCGACCTCACCGCCACCGACCGCGCCATCGACCAACTTGTGTATCAGCTCTAAGGCCTGACCGCCGAGGAAATCGCCCTCGTCGAGCAAGCCACGGCTCCCGTTGCCGCCAAAATCCCAGATCCATCAAATGCCGAATGACGAGGAGATCCTTTTTGTCGCCCTCACCCCACTGGGTTTCACGGTGCGGGTGACCCGCCCGCTACTGGCACCTTATCATCACCGTCAAACATCCAGTCATGGCCGGGCACGAGGCGGACGTGCAAACGACCTTGTCCGCTCCAGAGGAGATCCGGCGGAGCCGCAACGATGAGAATGTGTTTCTGTTCTACCGAACCCAACATACCGGGCGCTGGGTCTGCGCCGTCGCCCGACGGCTGGACAAGACCGGTTTTCTCATTACTGCTTATCCGACCGACGCGATCAAAGAAGGAACCTATTTATGGCCGACTTAAATATTTTTCACGACCCCGCCGGCCGTACCCTGACGGTCTCGTTTGGTGCGCCCCAATCCGAATACATCTGCGAAGAGACCGGTGACGAGGTGATTCTCATGAAGGATCGCACCGGACGCGTGATCGGATTTGAACGACTTAATTACTCTCCTAAGCCCGGCCAGTCGCTCCAATTGGCATTTGAAACCCTGCCGTTGGCCGGGTAATCCCGCATGCCCACCGTTCATCGCATCCGTCGCGCCCGCCGCCCGCAGATCGATGAGCTCTTTGCCCTCGTGCCGATTGCCGCCGCCCGGCAGGTGGTCGCCGGAACTTCGCGCTGGCTCTGCGTGCCTTTGCCCGAGCGCTACGCCACCCGCCTCGTTTCCAAGCCCGCCGCTGCTACGCGCACTCTGACTTGTTCCGTGAGAAAATCCGCCGCTCCGGCGACTAGGGGCGCGACTTGCTGTACATCTTCATGCGTCACTGGCTGGCCGCCCGCTTGAAAGCCGAGCGCCCAAAACTCTATGCCCGCCTGCCTCGCGAATATGACCGGGGCGCGGAATTGCCATCTTCCGCACGTTTTCGTTCTCCTCCTCTTTCTCGTTCTCTCGGCAATAACCGGGAGAACTATCAGGATTACGAGAAAGAGAATGAGGTTCTTCGCTAGTTCCAGTGGGTAGACGTGACTGATCGATGCAAAGATCCGGAGGATTCGACCACTCATGGGCTTCATCAACGGATGAAGCCTACCAAGAGCAACTGCGACTGATCGTCTCCGCCGAAAGATTTCTGGGGCCTGCTAATCGCAGGCAAGTTTTCGATGCACCCACAGGCCCGAAGGCCTGTGGCTACCCCAACCCCAAGACTCCGGACCCGAAACTCCAATTTCAGTCTGCGATTAGCAGACTCCCCGGAACCCACCCCGAAGACGATTAGTCGCAGGGCTAATCTAAAGTTTCGCCCATTGGCGAAACTCATTAGTGGTAAACCTGCCTTGGTTACTCTGAGTTTTTTCGGCTTCTCCTGCGCGCTTCTCCCCATCGAAAACAGCGAGGAACCGAGAATGATAGCTGACCGCCGATCAGAGCCGTCGGCTCAAATCCTCACACATCATACTGCTGCAGCGGCACGGGATCGATGATCTTAGCTTTCGGGAGCTGCTCGGCGAGTTGCGCCTCGAACCAACCGCGAGCATCCGGGTCGCCGTGCGTGAGAATGACGCAGCGCGCCTTCGTCTGCACCGCGAACTCCAGCAATTCCCCGCGCTCCGCGTGCCCGCTGAGCTCGAAACGATCCACGCGCGCCTTGACCTTCGCCTTCACGTCCAACGCGGAAAACAAAAACGTCGAACCGGGCTTCGCCGCGAGCAACTTGCCGCCGGGGGTATCGGGATCGCAGTAACCGACAAACCCGATCGTGTTGCGCGCATGACCGAGCAAACCCGAGGCAATCGAATAACTCGGTGTTCGTTCGACGAGCATGCCGGAGCTGACAATGTAGAGCCCGCGCTGCGGGACTTCCTGTCCGGGGATAATCTTGGGTGGAAGTTTTTTTAGTTTCAGGTCCTTCAGGATCTTAACGTCGAATTGCACGTCCTTGGTTTTGTGCGAGACCTCATGAAACAGCTCGGAAAGCCCGATGCCGAGACCGCCCGCATAGATCGGGCACTCGATCAGGCGACCAAAGCGCCGCGCATCGTGAAACACCGAAAGCAATTCCTGCATCCGGCCCAGCGCAAACACCGGCAGCAGAAATGAGCCGCCTTTCGCGATCGTGTCGTTGATCGAATCGATGAGGCGGGAAATTTCGTGGACCCGCTCCTTGCCGTACGCGCGCTCGGTCATGCCGCGCGTGGTCTCGATGATGAGCGTGTCGAAATGCCCGATGGGAAAATGCGCGCCCTTGAGCGTGCGTTGATGTTCGAACAAGACGTCGCCCGTCAGGAAAATCTTCCGCATGCCGTGGTGAATCTCCACTGCCGTGGCGCCGGCGACGTGGCCGGAAGGATGGAACATGAGCTCGATCTCACCTTTCTTGCCTTTGATTTTTTTAACCTTCTTGAACGCCAGCCCCACGAAGCGGCTCACGAGGTTCTCCACCTCCGTGTGCGTGAAGAGCGGGTAACCCGGAATATCGCTTTCCTCTTTTTGTTTCTGCATCACGTTCGCAGAATTGTGCAGCATCTTTTCGATCAGCATCCGGCTGGACTGGGTGAGCAGCACCGGCGTCTTGGGATGCTGCCGCATAACCACGGGCAACCCGCCGATGTGATCGAGATGGCAATGCGTGATGATGATCAGGTCGAGTTCGACGCCGCGCAGCAGCTTGAGGTCGGGCAAGGCCCCGAGGCCAGGCGTCTTGGGATTCAGGCCGCAATCGACCAGAATATTCAGACCACCGATCTGGAGAAAGAGGGAGTTGGCGCCGATACCGCCCTGCCGATTGAGATCGATGAGTTTCATACGTGATTCGAGGCATCGAGACGCCCCCCACCCCCGCAGGCAAGCCCCGGTTTTAGCCCTATTCAGTGTCGCTATGGGCAAGGTTGGAAAGACGTCAGCATCCGCCTCTTTTTCGACTCGGTCTAAGGTGAGAAACCCCCGCGGCCGACAATCTCGCCCACGGCGGAAAGTTTTTCTGGTCTCTCACCCGCGAGACGCCAAGCTACCTCCACCCTATTCTTCCTTATTATGAAAAGTTTCTTCAAGCTTGCCGCTCTCGCAATTGCCCTGCTCGCCCCGACCCTTGGCCACGCCGGCAGTTTGGCCGACGGCCTCAAAGGTTTCCTCGTGCGCCTCGATCAAGATAAGATCGTCATGGCTGCACCCGACGCGCTCGCCGACAAAAAGGTGATCGCGATCTATTACTCAGCGCACTGGTGCCCACCCTGCCGCGCCTTCACCCCCGAGTTAATGGAGTTCTACAACGAGACCAAGGCCAAGCATCCAGAGTTCGAACTCATCTTTGTTAGCAGCGACAAGTCCGCCGCAGAGATGAAGAAATATTTGGTTTGGGGAAAGATGAAGTGTCTGGCCCTCGACTACTCCCATCGCCAATTGCCGCTGTTAAAATCGCTGGGTGCCCGGGGCATCCCTTATCTGATCGTACTCGATGAAGCAGGCAAAGTACTCGTCGCTCGACCAGACGGTGATGATTGGATGAGTCCGAAAAAATCACTGATCCAGTTGAAAAAACTTCTCGCTAAGAAATAGACTTCACTCGATCTCCGCATCCCTCCTATGAAAAAATATCTCGTTGAGTTCATCGGCACCTTCTTCCTCGTTTTCACCATCGGCATGACCGTCATCGCCCCCGGCGCGGGTGCCATGGCTCCACTCGCCATTGGCAGCGTGCTCGCCGTGATGATCTTTGCCGGCGGCCACGTCTCCGGCGGCCACTTCAATCCGGCCGTCACCCTCGGCGTCTGGCTGCGCGGCAAGTGCGATGCCGCTGACGTCGTGCCGTATTTCGGAGCGCAAGCTGCCGCCGCGCTCGTCGCCTCGCTGGCCGTCAAAGCCCTCAAGACCGGCCTCGTCGCCAAAGCCGCCGCGCTCACCGGCGCGATGACCCCGGAAATTTTCCCCGCGCTGCTGGCCGAATTCGTCTTCACCTTCGCCCTCGTCTGGGTCGTACTCAACACCGCGACCGCCAAAGGCACCAGCGGTAATTCTTTCTACGGCCTCGCCATCGGCTTCACGGTGCTGGCCGGCGCGTATGCGGTGGGCGGCGTGTCGGGTGGCGCGTTTAATCCCGCTGTCGCGCTTGGCCTCTGCACCATGGGCGTCGTCGCCTGGGGCAGCATCTGGATTTATCTCGTGGCGAATCTCGCCGGTGGTGCCGTCGCCGCTCTCACCTATAAGATCGTGAACGGGAACGAGTGATAAAATCTGCGGAGGGTGGGCGTCGGTTCCCCCACCGCCGCTATCGGCGATAGGGAAATCGGCGACTACCAGACAATTCCGGCCGCCTTACTTCTTCGCGCCAAACATCGGCTTCAACACTTCGGCGACCAATTTCTCCGGCGACTTGCTCGTCACCCCGGAGTGAAACACCCGGCCATTGCCCAGTTGCTTCTCGGTGCGGACTGCGCGCACGGCGACAGCCAATTCAATCAGGTATGTGCGGAAATCCCAGTTCCACTGACTTTCATAGGTGATGACTAATTGGGCGCTGTCCGGCATCATCGTGCGCACCCCGGCAGAAGCAGCATAACCGAGGCGCACCAGTTCATTCGCGATCATCTGATCGAGGTGATTGCTGTCGTTCTGTGAAGTCTGGACATAAATGTGCCGATAGGACCGCAGATCGACGGATTGGTCCGTCACCGCCGTATTGGCGGAAAAACAGCCAGCCAGTCCGAGCAAGAGCACCATCAAGATTACGGAGATTTTCATTCGCCGCGAACTTCAACCGGAAAACCACGCCGGGCAAGTGCAGGTTTCAGCTCCGAGACGTAATCTGCGGGCGCATCTGCCGGTTGGCGGTGGGCCAAAGTCCCTGAGGGAGAGGTTTTAGAGCCCACGAAGCCGGCGGAACTCGATCTGAACGTATCGGAGCTACCGCCCACCGGCAGATGCGCCCGAAATCAGCCCGGGCAAAAAATTAATGGTGTCATCTCGCGGCATATTAAATAAATTTCCGCCATGGTGCCGCTCTACGACGCCCATCAGCATTTTCAATTTGAGTCATTGTCGCCCCATCGCGCGACCGTGCTCGCCGATCTCCAAGCCATCGGCCTGAAACGCGCCGTCGTTAACGGCACCTGCGAGGAGGAATGGCCGGTCGTCGCCGCCCTCGCGCGGCAGCACGATTGGATTCTCCCCAGCTACGGCCTGCATCCGTGGGATGCCGGCAACCGCAGCCCCCGCTGGCTCGAAAAACTCCGCGCCCAGCTCACCGTCGATCCGCACGCTGGCGTGGGCGAGATCGGGCTCGACCGCTGGATCATCGATGGCCTGAAACCCGACGATCCCCGCCTCGCCGGCCTGCGCGTGGCACCACTCGACGAGCAAGTGGAAGTTTTCGCCGCGCAGCTCATGCTCGCCACCGAGCTGAATCGCGCCGCCTCCATTCATTGCACGCAAGCCTTCGGCCCATTGCTCGATACCCTCTCCCGCCAGCCACTCCCCGACCGCGGTTTCCTGATGCACTCGTACAGCGGTTCAACGGAAATGGTCCGCCAATTCGCCGACCTCGGTGCCTACTTTTCCTTCAACGGCAGTTTTCTGAAATACAAAAACAAGCCCCGACTCGAGGTTTGGCAACACCTCCCTGCTGATCGTCTGCTCGTCGAAACCGACGCTCCCGCCACGCCGTTGCCCAAGGAATACGCCACCCACCACCTCCCACCCGCGCCCAACGGCGACGAGATCAATCATCCCGCAAATCTGCAGGCCGCGTACAACGCCCTCGCCGAACTGCGCGGCGAATCAATTGAGGCCCTGGCTGCGCAAGTGGAGAAAAACTTCCAGCGATTTTTTCTCGGACGTTGATCCACAAAATTTTCCCGTAGCCGCGTGTAAGGGCACAGCCCTCAAGGTGGAACCCGGCCTCTGGACGGGTTGGTTTGATTCGCGCGGGAATGTAGCCAACGGACTACCAATACGCGTTTGAGGGCGCAGCCCGAAAACGGGGCCGTGGCCCTGCCCGAACCGCGTTGTCGCTTCGCTCCAGCGCGGCTACATCCAATCCCGACAGAAAGACCAAGACTCGTCTCGGTCACAATAATCGTTTAGCCCCCAACTCCAAGAGCTCTCAGCTCTCAGCTCTCAGCTCTCAGCTCTCAGCTCTC
>ENA-ORBV01007215-ORBV01007215.1-microbial-mat-metagenome-genome-assembly--contig:-NODE-7215-length-19168-cov-4.450265_pt1 | contig 19168 bp, 20 predicted proteins | sample MGYA00237777_ERZ505514 | MGnify/ENA primary metagenome ERZ505514 (study PRJEB26160, sample SAMN06269048) | microbial mat metagenome | isolation source: Oligotrophic lake microbial mat | place... | reverse complement strand
TCTTCCCCCCGCGCGATGGTTGCCGATAACGACCTGGCCCTCGGGCAGATCGTGGAAGGCTTAAGCCGCTCCCCTTTCTGGAAGAAGATGGCGATCTTTGTTGTCGAAGATGACGCCCAAAACGGCGTCGATCACGTCGACGGCCACCGCACCGTAGCCTTGGCCGTAAGCCCATACACCAAACGCGGCCACGTCGATAGCACCTTTTACGCCCACCAAAGCATTCTCAAAACAATTGAGCTCATCCTCGGCCTGCCCACCATGAGCCTCTTCGACCTTATCGCCAACGACATGCGCAACAGCTTCACCACCAAGCCAGACCTGACGCCCTTCAGCGCAGAGATCCCCAAACAGGATTTGTACGAAACAAACCCAAAGCTAAGCGCCCTCAAAGGACCCGCCCGCAAGGCCGCAATCGACTCTGCGAAAATGAACTTCAATGTCCCTGACGCCGCCCCAACCGAGAAGCTCAATCGCATCGTCTGGGGTCAGATCAAAGGCTGGAACACGCCCTACCCCGCTCCCAAAAACACTGCCTTCTCACCCCTCTCCATCGACATCGACGATGAAGAGCGAGAAGAGCGACAAGCCAAAAAGAGGTCTCGTGAACGCTAGCGCATTTCAGTTGGCGACCAACACTTTTCTCACCGGCGCATCCACGCTGTCGACACTCAACAGCAGATCCTGTAAGCCTGTCGGCACTGATCCGCTAAGGCGAAAATTCACCTGATACACCCCGACAAAACCCGGTGCCGCACCCGCATAATCGATGTCACAAACCGCACCGCCAATCCGCAGGCTTGCCGCCCTCCGGATCCTCGCCACCTGACTCAAAGCCTCACCCGCCGCCACCGGCAAGTCCATCAACCCAAGCCCACTCGCATAGAGAACATAGGTTTCCCCACGGCGAATCGCCCCAGTCACCAGACTGAAGTCCGACCCCCGAATCAAAAGAGCATCGGTAGCATTCAAGCCAAAGACACCCGGAGCCACCGCCACCACCGGGATCTCAACCACTTCGCTCGACCCAACCTGCAACCGGGCATTCGTCCCAGGCTGCAAATCCCAAGGCACCTGAAAGTTGACCTGCTCGTTATCCCCATTCCGGACAACAGCCAACAGCGGTACGGGGTTCCCATTCACCCTCACCTGAATCCCACCCAGACTCCGTGGCAACGGCAAAGAACCAGCAACGAAGGTCCCATTGCTCGAAAGCACATTGCGAGTAAAGACAGTCATCAACCCACCGGCGGTCATCCCCTGAGCAAAGCTCGAAGCGCTGACAACACCCGCGCTGCTGAAAGTAGGCGGCACTACCCGGAACACCTCGCCATTCCCGTAGTTGGCCACATACAAGTCCCCAGCCTCATCGAGCCCAAACGTCGAGATTGAAAATGCCCGCCCTCCATCAAAGGCCAACTCATTCACCCAGGCATTGCCCTGCCTTCGGAGTGCCCAGATCTTCCCGGTAACAAAATCCCCATAATAATAGGCACCCCGGTAAACATACCCTCCGGTCACAGACAACCCTTCGGTCCGTGGATAGACCCAAATCGGCAACGTCAAGCCGGCCCGATTGCACCCGGCTCGAACACACTCGTTGCCCTCCATCGTCACCCAGCCATAGTTCTCCCCTCCCCTGCTCGCCGCCGGCTGAAAGTTGATCTCCTCAAACCGGTTCTGCCCGACGTCAGCGATGAACATGTCGCCTGTACTGCGATCAAAGCTGAAGCGCCACGGGTTTCTCATACCCGTAGCCCAGATCTCCGGGCGATAGCCCGCATTGTTCACGAATGGATTGTCTGGCGGGATCTCATACCGAGCCAGATTCGACTCAGTATCGATCCGAAGCATCTTGCCCAGCAGCGCCCGGTTGTTCTGCCCGTTGCCTTCAGGATCATTCGCACTGCCACCATCCCCCATGCCGATGTACATCATCCCGTCAGGCCCAAACTGGATCTGCCCTCCATTGTGATTAGAGAATGGCTGCGGAATCGTAAGCAGAATCCGCTCATTCGCCGAATCTGCCAAATCCGGATCGCTCCCGACTAGCTGATAGCGTGAGATCACGGTCGCTCCACTCCGGTCGGTGTAGTTCACATAGAACCACTTCTTATCCTTGTAATTCGGTGGGAAGGCCATACCCAGCAACCCGCGCTCACCGCCGGTACTCACCTTCGACCGGATATCCAGAAAAGGCCGTTGCAATACCTGACCATCCCGCCAGATGGCTATCGTGCCGTTCTGCCTCACCAAAAACAAACGTCCGCTTCCGTCGCCGGCGCTTTGAATATCGGTGCAGAGTGAGATCGTCGTCGCGATTCTCTCAAGCCGCACCTGTGAGGTGGCAGCCAGAACCGTCAGCAAGAAGAAGCTAAAGAACTTTACATTCATAAATCCCCCATAAGAATCCATCGCCTTCGTCATACTCACCGATGCACTGGAAGCCGCATTTGCCTTTAAAAAACCCAACACTGCGCTGATTAAATAATGGCCCATGCATAATACAGGCCGTCATCCGCTTAGGCTGCACCTCGGCAACCATCAAGGCAAACATGGGAGCGGCAGCACGTACTTCCGGCAAGACACCGATCTGATCGATCAGAAGGGCATTGTCGCTAAAGATCAGTGAACTTGCTATGTGAGTAGCGGTGTCATCTGAACTCTGAGTCGTAAGCAGGAACCCCACCACCTTACCTTCGACCTCAGCAACATAGCTGGAAGCGTTTCCTTCAAGACGGCGCGAGTATTCCTCTGGCGTTCCAACAAAAACCAGATAACCCTTTGTGGGATCCGCCTCGCCAGCTCGATAGCGAACTGCCTCGGCAATCGCCGCGATCGCAACCCCGTCTTCGACCCGTGCTTTTCTGATTAGCATTGGAACACCGCCACCGCTCGCTCGTCCTTGACAACCATGCAGGTAGAGGAAGCCTTCACAATCAACTTGCCTGCATCGTCGGTGACCACACATTCGACAAAGCCAGTCGAACGGCCTCGATGCAACACCTTCGCCTCTGCACTGAGCTTCCCTTCCCGAGCCGGACGGAAGTAGTTGATCTTCAATTCGATCGTCGCCAATGCTTCACCTTCATTCAGCGTGGTGAAAAATGCCATACCCATAGTCAGATCCGCAAGATCGCAAAGGATACCCCCGTGCACAGTGCCAAATGGATTCCAATGCTGCGTTGCAGCCACCATAGAACACCGCGCAAGACCCTCTTCAACGTGATCTACTTCCATTCCAACCAATTTGCAAACTGGCATTGGCTGACCGGACTTCATCCAGGACCTTAACTGTTCAACCATCATTTTTGAATTATCGCTTGAAACATTCTTCCCCAAAATGATTGCCGCTCGTTATACCCTAGTCATATGCCACGCAACGAAGAAGGCGAGTTCGAGCTTGTCCTTGGAAACCGCCAGTTACTGAGTGTTTTCTTCATCGTAGTAGTACTCCTTGGGGTGTTCTTCGTCATGGGATACATCCTCGGAAAGAATTCATCGCCAGCCACACCTGAGGTCGCGAGTGCACGAAAGACTATCGACACTAGCCCAGCTCCCACCCCGATCATTATCGACAAGAGCGCCGGAAAGTCCAGCGCCGCTGGAGAACCGGTAGTCGAAAAGCCCTTACCAGTTGAAAAGCCTGTAGAGAAAGCACCCGAACCAAAGAAGGCTGAGCCAAAGCCGGCTCCCACTTCTTCTGCCTCAACCAAATCCGGTGAACCGCCGAAAGGAAGCCTCTTCCTGCAAGTGGCCGCCGTTGGCCGCGCCGAAGCTGATGTCGTTGCCAAGGTTCTCAAGGGCAAGGGATTTGACATCTGGATTGCCCCAACAGATAAGGACAACATCTTCCGGGTCCTTGTTGGACCCATTCAGAAGTCAGAGCAAGGCAAGACACGCGGCGAGTTGGACGCGCTTGGATTCAAGCCCTTCCCGCGCAGCTACTAGACTAGATACATGCTCGTCCAAATCGAGAAGCAGCCGGCTCATCCCCGGCTGCCTGATTTTTTACGCAAACCTCAATCTGAATTCCAGGCCGTAACCGCACTCAAACGGGAACTGAGAGGGCTGAATCTTCATACGGTTTGCGAGTCGGCCAGATGCCCCAATATTCATGAGTGCTTCTCTCGTGGTGCAGCCACATTCATGATCCTCGGAAACCTCTGTACTCGTGGCTGTTCGTTCTGCAGCGTCCCCAAAGCCAAGACTCCTTTTGATTTGGATGCTGATGAACCTGAGCATGTAGCTGCGCAAGCAGCAACCATGCGGTTGCGTTATGTAGTGCTCACCAGCGTGAATCGCGATGAACTGTCAGATGGGGGATCTGCGCATTGGGCACTGACCATCGCTGCTGTGCGCCGAGCTTTGCCCGATGCCCAAGTGGAAACGCTTACCCCAGACTTCAACGGCGACCTGTCGGCGGTAGAACGTGTACTCGCTGCTGGTCCGCATGTTTACAACCACAACATGGAGACAGTCTCACGACTCTACAGCCGCGTGAGACCGCAGGCTGATTATGGACAAAGCTTGAAGGTGCTTCGCTACGCCAAGGAGTCCCACCCCGAGATCCTGACCAAGTCTGGACTCATGGTTGGGCTGGGGGAAACGCATGAAGAAGTACGACAGTTGATGAGAGATATCAAGCAGGAAGGACTTGCTGACATCGCGACAATTGGGCAATACCTTCAGCCAACACGCCGCAATCGCAAGGTCGCTCGATACGTCGAGCCTGCCGAGTACGAAGAGTGGAAGACCTATGGGGAGTCGATTGGATTCCGCGCAGTGTTTGCCGGGCCCTTCGTACGATCAAGTTATATGGCGGATCTGGTTGCGCATGAAGCTTCAAGCTAGATACATCCTGGCAGCGGCGACAGGGTTGTTGCTGGTTCTGATTCAGCCGGCTCCGGCCCTGACCTTTCTTGCACCCTTTGCGCTGACACCATTGCTGATCGCTGCGGCTGAAGAATATTCAGCCAGGCAGCGCTTTCTGATGGGCTGGTTGGCCGGCATCCTACAGTGGGGTGGAACCTGCTACTGGATTCGCGAAACGCTGGCCCAACATGGCGGTATGCCCGGGTGGCTGGCAACGCTGCTCTTCGTGCTGTTTGCTATGGCGAAGGGTTTGCATATGGGAGTCTTTTCGACGGTTTCAAGTTACCTTTTTGGAGTACGATGGGCACCTCCAGCCCTAGCCTTGCTGTACGTTGGACTTGAGCGCACTCATGCTGAACTTGGCTTCACGTGGTTACTGCTTGGGAATGCCGGGACAGATATGGGCGTCCCAATGAAGCTGGCTCCTATCTTTGGGGTTTATGGCGTTAGCTTCGTCTTCGCGCTTCTATCGGCTTCTGTCGCTTCCTGGTATCTGCGTTGGGATCGTATGCAACTTGCGTGGTGTGCGCCGTTGCTGGTGCTTTACCTGCTGCCTGGACTTCCTGAGGTCAAGGCTGGAGACATGAATGCGCTCGTCGTTCAACCGAACATTCCGGAAGACGGCCGGATGACAGATGTGCAGATCCATGAAGTGTATGAAAGGCTGGCACGGATCACGCTCAATGGGGCTTTGGACCGATCACACCGAAAGGCCTCCTTGCTGCTTTGGCCGGAAGTTCCGGCGAGCCTCTACTATGAGACGGATGCTGCGTTTCGCAATCAAGTATCCAGCCTGGCCCGCATTAGCGAGGCGCCCTTTTTGTTTGGAACTGTTCGCTTCGACAAGGACGGTAATCCCTTCAACACAGCACAAATGCTGACGGCAACGGGCGATCCCGGCGGGACCTACGACAAAATGAACCTGGTTCCGTTTGGTGAGTTTGTTCCGCCTGTCTTCAATGCGATCGTAGGCAAGGTATCTCAAGAAGCTGGGACATTTCAGGCGGGATCAGAGATCAAAGTTTTTGGGACCCCAGCCGGGAAGCTTGGGGTCTTCATATGCTACGAGTCAGCATTTCCGCATCATGTTCGCGCCTATGTTTCTAAAGGTGCGGAAGTCTTGGTGAATCTCACGAATGATGGCTACTTCGGCAAATCAGCGGCTCGCGACCAGCACTTGATGCTGGCGCGGATGCGGGCTGCTGAGAATGAACGATGGTTGCTGCGTCCAACCAACGACGGCTTCACGGCGAGCATTGACCCTGCAGGCCGGGTGATCGATGAGTTGCCGCCTTACCGTGTGGCTGCCGGGCGACTTCAATATGCTACTGCGTTCAAGACAACCATATATTCCAAGACTGGCGATATCTTTGCCTGGAACGCACTTGCACTGGGGATACTTAGTCTCCTCGTAGCGCGATGGCTGGATTCACACTAACTGTTCGCCAGGCCGGGATAGCTCCAGCCAGAATAGCGACGAGGCCAAGGAAAATGCTGGCACCGGTCAGGATTACAGGATCCCATCCTTTCAGTCCCCAAAGCTGAGATTCTACAAAGCGACCCAAACCTACCGCTAGCGGTATCCCGATCAAAAGGCCGACGGCTAGCATTGAACCCACTTCCTGCATTACCATTCGAACAACTGTGGATCTTTCTGCCCCCAAGGCCAGGCGAATGCCTATCTCACGGGTTCGTTTGGCAATGTTGTAGGCCATGACTCCGTAGAGTCCGATGGCAGCCAGTAGAGTCGCCAAGAGGCCGAAGGCGGAACAGAGCATCGATATTAACCTCTCGATTTGGAGGCTGTTTTCGATGGTCGAAGCCATTGCTTGGACGCGGAACATGGCGAGGTTTTCGTCGATGCGACGTAAACTTGCGCGCAATTCTGCAGCCAGTTGTTCAGAGTCTCGCTCGCTGCGGACGTAGAAGGTCATCCCCTATATAGATGCGTCTTGAGTGTAGGGTGTGTAGACAAAACGAGTGGGCTTTTCTTCCCTCATGTTGGCGTGTTTGCCGTCGCGGATGACGCCGACAATCTGGAGCTCTAGGTTCAAAGATCCGTCCTTCTTGTAGCCGTAGCCGATTCGTTTTCCAATGGCATCGCCGTTGAAGTATTCTTTGGCGAAGACTTCATTTACTACTGCGACTTTGAGTGAATTTGATTGATCTGCTGAATTGAACTTACGGCCCATAAGAATCGGAAAACCCATGGAAGTGAAGAAATCGGCACCGACGGAATTGATTCGGGAATTTGCGTTTACGCCATCACGCCTGGGGTGTTATCCGTTTAGCGAAGGGTCGATTTTGAAGGTGAGCAAATAGTCTGCCTTGAAGCCGGGGTCGGAATGACGAAGGTTCAGAAGACTTTTCACAAACAAGCCCGCTGCGACGAGCAGGACCAAGCTGATCGTTACCTGAGCCACTACCAGAGCACGCCGCAGCCAGCCCTGGGTGCCGTGCGTGACTATGGCGCCGGTATTTTCTTTAAGCGTTTCGACTATTGCGAAGCCCGCTCCGCGGAGTGCGGGGGCGATGCCGAAAAGCATGCCGGTCAGGAGGCTGGTGACAAAACAGAACATTGCGATGCGCCAATCGGGTTGTGAGTTGAGGAAGACTTCATCGGTTGCGCCGGAGTGGTAGAGGGCGAGTACGGCATCGAGGATCCAGATGGAGAGGATAAAACCCAAAGCTCCGCCGCTGAGGCCCAGGATGAGGCATTCTACGAGCATCTGCCTTGCAAGACGGGCACGACCGGCCCCCAAAGCCATTCTTACCGCTACTTCTTTAACCCGGGCGCTTGCACGCGCCAGCAAGAGATTCGCTACGTTGGCGCAGGCAATCAGCAGGACCAAACCGACAACGCCCAAGAGGAGATAAAGAGCATTTTCTATCGTTTTGCGCTCACCGATCAAAGGGGTGCCTGCCGGGATCAGAGTGAAACGTTTGGCTCGAAAGCTGGCCTGGCCCTTGGCTTAAACGCTTGGGAATGCCTTTAGTTCATCGTCGATCATTGGCGCAACCAGTGAATCCAGATTGGCCTTGGCGACTAAGATACTTGCTACGCTGTTCATTTCCAGGCCCGAGAAGCCTTTGGGTGTCACACCAATCACTTGGTAGAGCTGTGAATTGATGCGAACATTTTGGCCGACAATACTCGGGTCGGAGCCAAATCTCCTTGCGAAATAGCCATAGTTGAGCACAACAACAGGATGAGCATTTTTCTTTGTGTCGTCGGTGATGTCGATGGTTCTACCGAATGCGGCGGAGACTCCGATGGCTTTGAAGAAGTTGCCAGTGACGATGCCTACTGGGACGGTTTCACTGCGGTTGCAGAAGCTCAGATTGTCCGAATCGCTGAACTGTGCGAATAGCTCCTCGAAGCTTCGGTTTTTGGCTCGTAAGCTCCGAAACATGGTGTGGGAGAAGGCATAGTCGCTGAATGTTTATCCAATGCCACCGCCGGGCAGATGGAGGAGGAGGAGTCGCTCAGGATAGGCGGCTGGCAATGGCCTAAGGAGCATTTGGTCGAGGAGGCTGAAGATGGCGGCGTTGGCACCGATGCCCGAGAACATCGGTGACTTCAAGAAGCCGCGAAGAGCGCATCGAATATCTTGAGGCAATCCTGAGAAGATAGCAATTTCATGAAGGCAATCGTGGTGCCAAATTAGAAGTGTTTTTTTGCAAATACTTGTTGCTGATCAGTTGCCATTGACTGTTCGATAGCGGACACTCGGATACCATCAATAGTGCGGGCCTATGAATCCTCTTCTTTATTTGCCATTCAATTTCCAAAACCTTTCAAGTGCACTCAATGTGCTGACGGCTATGCTGACTCCGGCTTTGCTTTTGAGCGCTTGCGGGAGTTTTATCATATCGACGTCGGTGCGTTTGGGCCGCGTTGTGGACCGGGTGCGGAAGCTGGCTGACACGATGGAAGAGGTGATGGCAACTGAGACGGATCAGGAATTGCTGGAAGAGCGGAAGGCCATGATAGAGAAGCACATGGAGTGGCAATCGAGGCGGGCAAAGCTGCTGATGCGGACCATGGTTTCCCTCTATATTGCCAGCGGACTCTTTGTTCTTACCAGTGTCTCGATTGGGTTCGTTTCGATTTTTTCCGCCAGATGGGCGGTGGTGCCTGTGGCGTTGGGCGTGATGGGCGCAATCATGATGCTTGTGGCGGCGATTCGACTGATTGCCGAAGCGCACATGGCGCTAGATAGCCTCCATGATGAGACACAGTTTCTGCTTCGATTGACTAGAAAAAGAAGAGTTAGAGTAGCTTCTTGATTTCGCCTTCGAGTTGCTTGAGGTCGGTTTCGCCGATCCAGACTTTGACCTTCTTCCCGGTCTTGTCGTAGAGGATCAAGGCAGGTAGGGCGCCTGACCATTTGGCGTCGATGCCGTTGATGAATTTATCGTCGTTCTTGGCCTGTTTGAGGTAAGCAGGATCTCCGATTCCGGCCTTGGCAAGAAAAGCTATGGCAGCCTTTTCGTCTTCTGGCTCGTCGGCTGAAATCGTGATCAACTCGAAACCCCTGGCCTTGAGAGCGGTGTGCATTTTTGACAGCTCAGGTATTTCCTTACGGCAGGGTTCGCACCAAGTGGCCCAGAAATTGACTAGAAGGACTTTGCCTTTTTTGAGCGCGACTGTTTTCGAGTAGGCGAGTTCATCTAGACGAACCAGTTTCGTGGGAGATGCAGCCTGGCAGAGGGAAAATAAAACGATCAGGGCAGTGAGGAATTTCATGAGCTGCGGCGGGCCTTCTTGATGGTGCAGCCGAAAGCTTTGGTCTGGGGGTTGGAAACAGACTTGCCAGCCATGGCGGCGGTAATGGCGTCTTTTAGGCCTTGATTCTGAACGCGGGCGACATTGCGGGCATCGTCGATATAGCCGCGGTAGAGCAGCTTGCCAGTCAGGTCGAAGACGAAGGATTCAGGCGTAGTTTGGGCACCAAGATTTTCGGCCGCGTTCTCGTCTTTGTAAACGGGGAAGGGGAAGCCGGCGGACTTGGCGTGTTCGGCGACTACAGGGGCTGGTTCGGTTGAATTGGCATTTACAAAGAAGAAGTTTACGCCTTTGCCGGAGAACTCGTTGTAGAGTGCCGACATGCGGTCGTTGTAGTCGTTAGATATAGGGCACTGGGTCGAGATGAATGTGACCACCGTAACGTTTTTGCCGGGGGTGATGGTAACGGGTTTGCCAGAGAGATCGCGAACGGTCATCGGGCCAGATGCCTGAGCTAGCAATCCAGTGGAAAGAGCGGCGATTGCCGCGCGCCGAGTAAACATAGTGAACTCCTACTTCTTTGGTTCGAGCTTGAGATTCATAACGGCTTCACGACGGTTGTCGTAAACCGAAAGGACTTTGGCGGGGCTGGTTAAGCCGTCTTTGGCTTCGGCACGCAGTTCATAGTCTGTACCAACCGAAAGGCCTTGGAAGCTGAAGGCACCATCGTCCTTGGTGATGTAGCTGCGGATGGCCAGAGTTTTGGTGTCTTTGCACTTGACCACTGCATTCTCAAACAGATTGTCGGCAGGGTCACGGACCACACCCTTAACCATGCGGGTACCATCATCTTTTTTGTTCTTGTCACCTTTGAAGAGAGGAGGTGGTTTGGGAGCTGGTGCGGGGCGCTCCTGAGCTGCCATCCAGACCGAGCAACCCAAGGTCAATATCAAAAGCATACGCAGCGTCATGAGTTCATTTCTCCTTCGATGCCCGATCGAGCAGGAAGTTCTGCTCTACGCGTTCATCTTCTACTATTTTGACGCGTTTCGAGTCTGGACGGTAACCTTCCGGTTTGACTCCAATCAAATATTCCATTGGCGAGGCTGGAACTCGAAACGCAAATTCGCCCCGGCCATTGGTTCGGAAGACCTGCTTTTTGTTCTTTTTTCCGGGTTGAGATGGAATCAGTTCCACCTCAACACCGGCAAATGCGAGACCGGAATCCCTGAAAACCGTGCCTGCGATCACGGCATAAGGAGATTGAGCTGCCAGCAGGGCCGCAGATAGAAATAGGGACCGGCGACTAATTCCACTCTTCTTCTTCATCCTCTTCTTCTTCGAGTTCATCTTCGAAGTCATCTTCCTTTTCTTCTTCGTCCTCTTCTTCTTCGTCCTCGTCGTCGTCGAAATCGTCTTCTTCGTCGTCAGCAGCGGCGGCGTCGTCTTTGACTACCAGGAGTTCGAGCGGCGTGAGGCTGGCAACACGGAGATTGACACCACATTCGGTGCAATCGAAGAGGTCGCTTTCATCCAGATCTTCTTCATCAAAATCAATATCAACGGCACAGGCCGGACAAGTAATCATAAAACCTCCCAAAGTGGCAACGATTTGTAGGATGCCACAAAATGCCCCGCAATGGCACAACGGCTTTCTTGCTGGGCCCAAACGGATTCCCTACCTTTTAGACTATCCTGACTGGATATGCTTCGGGTTTTCTTTATTCTAGCGACGGTGGCATTGGGCCAGATGACGGATGGATCGATGGGCGGGACAGTGCGCGATTCTTCTGGTGCTGTAGTGCCGAAGGCCAAAGTAGAGGCACTGAACAAGCAGACGGGTGTGTCGACCAGGATCGAAAGCAATGCCGACGGACTGTTCATCTTTGTTGCGTTGAATCCTGGGGAGTATAAACTCAGCGCTGAATACCCTGGGTTCAAGAAGAGTACGCTCGACAAGATTCGACTGGAAGTTGGTGCGAAGCTATCGCTCGATCTGACACTTGAGGTGTCGACAACCACCGATAGCGTTGAAGTTATTGCCGATGCAAGAACGGATTTGGCGTATGCGACTTCGTCGGTGGGTGGAGTGGTAGAAGCAAAGCGCGTGCTGGATCTGCCGGTGACGAGCCGGAATGCGCTGATTTTGGCAACGACGCAGGCGGGTTCGTACGGGAGCTACTACTCGGGTGCGCGCATCGGGACGCTCAATATTCAGGTGGATGGGGTGAATACGCAAGACGCACGGCTCAATCAGGGACGCAGTAATCCGTTCTTTCTTTCGGTGGATCGCATTGCGGAATTTCGTGTGGTTACGTCCCCGGCAGATGCGGAGCTGGGTCGCGGGTCAGGGCAGATTCAAATGATCACTCGCAGTGGCACGAATGAATTTCATGGCAGCCTTTTTGAATATCTGCGCAACACTGCCTTCAACGCGAATACTTTCTTTAACAACTTGCAGGGAAACAATGCCGACGGAAGCCCGATTGCCCCGCGCAACATTCTGGTTCGGAACCAGTATGGGGCCAGGATTGGCGGGCCTGTTGTGATTCCGAAAATCTACAACGGCAAGAATAAAACGTTCTTTCACTTTTTGACTGAGAGTGAGCGCTTTCGTCAGAGAAACCGGGTGACCCGGACGGTCTTTACCAGCCAGGCAAGGCAAGGGATTTTCCGGTACTATCCTGGCTTGCAAAATGGAAATGCGGTTCGGCCCTCGACAGCGACAGGTGAATTGCAGACGATCAACGTGTTCAACAGGGATGCCAATCGGCTTGGGCCGGACTCAACAGGGTTGATCAAACAGGCACTCGATTTCATGCCGCTGCCCAATGTTTTTAATGTTGGAGACGGACTCAATACGGCAGGCTATTCGTGGATCCAGCCAGCTTCTTCGAATACGGATCAGGTGAGTCTGAAAATCGATCACAACTTTAGTGACAAACACCGACTCACCTTTAGCTGGAATCGGGAGGGTTCAAAATCTCTTAATGGATTTCAGAGCCAGCGGTTTCCCGGGACACCGGGCGGGTCGGTGAATTCGCCGGACAGTGCTTATGCGTTGAAGGTGTTTTCGGTGCTGAAGAGCAATATTACCAACGAATTTTCAGTAGGGATTCTGCGGAGCAGAAGCGTGAGTCTGGCGCCGTGGGAAGTGGAAGGTGGGCTTGCCGCTTTGCCAAAGATTGGGAATCAATCCTTCTTGCTGGACATGGTGAGCGTTACTGATCCGGTGCTTACGGACAATGACCCACAGGGGCGGTTCTCACCGAATTATCAGTACAGCGATAATGTGAGCTGGATTCGCGGGAAGCATAATTTCAAGGGCGGAGCTGCGGTATGGTTTCCTTCGACCAATGGCTTCAATTCCTTTGACGTGATGCCTCGGGTGAACATTGGGCAGGGGATTATCCCAGTCGCTAATTTTGCAGCGATTCCCGGCATTGGCCGGAATCAGACAGCGGCCGAGAATATTTTGAACGACCTGAGTGGGTCTGTGACCAGCTTGGTTCAAGCCTTCAATTCACCGGGTGGAACCAACCCGCAATTTCTGGCTGGCGAGTACAAGGCTCGCGTTTGGAAGAACCGGGAAATGTTTTTTTTCTTCAAGGATGACTGGCGGGTTTCGCGTCGTTTGACGGTGAATATTGGCCTACGTTACGAGTACTACCAAGTGCCCTATGACAAGAATGGCAAGACGGCTGGGGTGGTTGGTGGGCAGGCTGGACTGTTTGGAATCTCAGGCACTGATTCGAGTGCATTGTTCAAGCCAGGAGCTACAGGTGGAAGCCTTTCTCGTGTGGAGTTGATTGGGCCGGGGACGAGCCAGCCGGGGAAGCAACTGTTTCGACCCGACCGGAACAATTTTGCTCCAGCGGTGGGTCTGTCCTGGGCATTGCCGTGGTTTGGAGAAAATAAAACGATTTTCCGCTCAGGGTATAGCGTTGGATACGAGCGGAATTCACTTCGGATCATCGACGTTTTTAGCGGAGACCAACCGGGGTTGCGATCTCGCGTGGTGCAGAACGTAGGGAATTATACGAACTTGAATGGCGTGCGGCTTCCCCTGACACCGAGTGCTGCGCCTCTGGCCACTGTGCCGATCACTGACAGGACACAGACAATTCGTGCCTTCGATGACAATCTACGACAGCCTTATGTTCAGAACTGGAATGCCAGCCTGCAGCGGCAACTGCGTGGAGGCTTTTTGCTGGACATGCGCTATGTGGGGAACAAGGGCACCAAGGGTATTCGGGCTACGAATTTGAATGAAACGAACATCTTCGAGAATGGCTTGCTGGATGCGTTCAAGGTTGCGCAATCCGGGCAAGAAAGCGCGCTGCTCGATCAGGTGCTTCGTGGCTTGCGCGGGACGGCGAGCGGGTCGACATTCATGCGGACTAACGCTACGCTGGCGGGGTATCTGGCGAACTTCAATGTGGGAGCCTTTGCCAACTACATCAATACGCAGAATGTTGGGGGTCGTAATGGAGGTCTACTGACGGCTGGCGGATTGCCTGAGAATTTCATTGTGGTGAACCCGCAGTTTATAGCGGCTAACTATGCAGCGAATTTTGCGAACTCGACTTACCACAGCTTACAGATTGACGTGAGCAAGCGGTTCAGTAACGGGTTCAGTTTGCAAGCGAACTATACGCTGGCCAAGGCACTTGGGGAGGAAGAGGGCGAGGGTCAAGAGATGCTGGATTCTTATCGTACGTACCGGAATCGTCGTCTGGACAAGCGGTTGTTAAGTTTTGGTGCGCCGCATGTGTTTCGCAGCAATTGGCTCTGGGATTTGCCAATCGGGCCGAACCGGAAGTTTGCGGGTGGTACGCGTGGGTTTGTGGGGCGGTTGCTGGAGCATTGGCAGATTGGGGCGATCCACAACCGCTTCAGCGGTATTCCGATTTCGTGGGATAGCGGTCGCAGTTCTTTGAATAATTTCTCGGGAGACAATACAGCGAACTTTACCGGACCTATTGATGCGCATATCGGCAAGATTGAGAAGCGCGGAAATGGAGTGTTCTTCTATGGCGATTATAGTGTTCGCCCTGATCCGCAGGTGGGCAATGTTACGTCGCTGAACGGCGTGCAGGGGCGCAGTACGTTGCAAGCCGTGGCGGACAAGAATGGGAATGTGGTTGCGGTGAACCCATTGCCGGGGACGCTGGGATCTTCGCCGATTCGCTATTTCTATGGGCCTGGATACTATTCGCTCGATATGAATTTGCTCAAGAACATCACGATTCGGGAGCGGGTGCAGGTGCAGATTGGAGTGACTGCCGATAACGTGCTGAATCGGATCTTCTTTACGGACCCTGATAACAACATGTCGAGGAACATCAACAACACGAATTTTGGCCAGTTTACGACTACGGATTATGGGGCGAGATTGGTGATTCTGAATATGCGAATTAACTTTTAGGTTGCTGAGCCAGGGGTCGCATTGGCAGGGTAGGAGGAAGCAAAGTGTTTTCGAGGCGGCGGCTGGAATCCATTGGCTGGAGCGGCTTGCGGATTACCGGGCGGGTTTGTTGGAAGACTGGTCCTGTATTCCGAGTCCATAGGAGTCGGAAGCATTGTCGATTTGAATCCCCGCGCTTACGCACGGGGTTGGAGGAGGGTGGTGGGGCGACGCGCTGGGAGCTGACGGTCAGAGGGGAGCATCATTGGCTTTGCTGCAGTTGTGAAGCGGGTATGGACTGACTTGGTGGGAATCTGTGAGTTGGAGGCGCTTGATGCTTGGCGGCACTTTGGGAGAAACTTTGGATGGGTTTCTCCTTCTTCTCAACTCGATAAACCTCGCCGCGTTACCATCTTTCGCATGGTTTACCTGCTGACCTTTGGTTGCTACGGCCAGTGGCTGCCAGGAGACGAGCGCGGTTCGGTGGATCGCACTCGCGGAGAACATCGCGGCGGGCCTATCGCCCCTTCTGCCAGTCTTGTGGAGCAGTCGCTGCTCGCGATGTCTGGTTCCTGTTGTGCGCTCTCGCTGCCTGACGTGCGCTTGGTGTTGAAGGCTGTTCGGGAGGTATGCAGTTTTAGAGGCTGGGGGCTTCTGGCTGCCCACGTGCGCAGTACTCATGTCCACTTGGTTGTCGATTTGCCAGGTGAGTCCAGCGATGCCTTGAGAGACTTTAAAGCTTACGCCAGTAGGGCGCTGAATCGTGAGCACGCATCCCGCAAGCATTGGTCAAGGGGAGGAGGCAGCCAGCGACTCGTGACGCCTGAGGCGATCCGGACAGCTGTCAAGTATGTGGCCGAAAATCAGGGTGATGAGATGGCGCTCTTTGTCGGGGACAACCGCGTTGACTGAGCACGACTGCCTGTGTCGATTTGAATCCCCGCGCTTACGCACGGGGTTGGGCGCTTGAGGGCGCTGATCACGGGGATGGGCGCGCGGGAAATCGGAAGTCGGGGTGGTGTGACTTCCAGACAGGTTCTGCCAAATCGCTTTTCGTCTTCAATACCAGCTAGCGCATGTTCTCTTTGAGCCACTCGACCATCTTTTTCTTGTAGGCCTGGAAGGCTGGGTCTTTCTCCCATGGGCCTACACCGTGACCTGCTCCTTCGACTGTCAAGACCTCGCAGACTGCGCCTTTAAGGCGCATCTCGGAACACATGCGGGGGCTGTGTGGGAATGGGACTTGCTCATCTTTGGTGCCATGGATGAAGAGGTAGGGGGGCATGTCCTTTTTGATGTAAGTCATGGCGGAGGCGACCCTCAGATCGGTGAGGCCGATCCAGGAGGTTGCGCCTTCGCTGAGCTTGCCTAGTTGGTCCCGATGGTATTCCCAGTCGGTGACACCATAGAAATCGACTACGGCTCTGGGGCGGAGTTTGCCTTTTGCCGTTGCTCCGTAATAGGCGACGATGGTGCCGCCGGCGGACTCTCCCATGATCGCGATGCGCTTGGTGTCGATGTTGTATTCTTTGGCGTTTTTCAGGACAAATTCAAAGGCCGCTTTAAGATCTTCGTTGGGTGCCGGGAACTGATGTTTGGGAGCGAGGCGGTAGTTGATGGAGAACCAGGCGAAGCCGGCTTCTGTCAGTGGTGGAAAAAGAGGGGGAACGTAGGTTTGTTTGTCGCCGCGAACGAAGCCGCCACCGTGGACGATGATGACTGCGGGGTGTGGACCTTTGCCTTCGGGGATTGAGGCATCGAGGGTGAGGGGGAGTCCGCCGGGACTTGAGAAAGTGATGTTTCGCTTGAGGTCGGCAGAAAAAGCAGAGAGGGCGATCAGGGCAGCAATCCAAAACATAAGGGGCACCTCTTTCGTGATGCCCCTTAGCTTATTCTATTATTCGCCGCCGGCGCTAGATGGCGGTGGGCCATCGCGACGTGCAGGCTGCGGCTTGGGCATGGGCTTGCGAGGGAGCAAAGCATCGCGATTGGCTGCGTGGTAGGCGAAGCTGGCGACGATGGCTGAGATCTGGACGAGGTCGGACTTGGGGACGCGGTCCATGGTGTCCATGTTGGAGTGGTGGGTGCGCTGCATGTAGTCGAGCGGATCCTGGATGAACTGGAAGCCGGGGATGCCGACGGCGTCAAAGGACTGGTGGTCTGTGCCGCCGGTGTTGCGGTTGGTAACGGTGGTGGCGCCGAGGTCGGCGAAGGGAGCGAGCCAACTGGCGAAGGTGTTCTTGACCATGTCGTTGCCCTGGGTGTAGATGCCGCGGATTTTGCCGGAGCCGTTGTCGATGTTGAAGTAGGCGGAGATCTTGGAGTGTTCTGCCTTGGGCTTCATGTCGGCTGGGTCGGCAAGATGATCTTTGACGTAGGCGCGGGAGCCAATCAGGCCTTGCTCTTCAGCAGACCAGAGGCCGAGGCGGATGCTGCGCTGGGTCTTGAGGCCGAGGGCCTTGATGATGCGGGCGGCTTCCATCATGACGGCGACGCCGGTGGCGTTGTCGGTTGCGCCGGTGGCGCCTTGCCAGCTATCGAGGTGACCGCCGAGTAAGACGTATTCGTCTTTGCGGGTGGTGCCGGGGATTTCAGCGACGACGTTGAAGGCTTTGGTGGTTTCGTCGTAGAACTTGGCTTCGATGTCGAATTCGAGTTTGACGGGGATTTTCTTTTCGAGGAGGCGCAGGACGCGATTGTAGTTTTCTGCGGCAATTGCGACTGAGGCGGGGGGAACGGGTTTGCCCTTCTGGTAGGGGCCGCCGGAGCTGCCGAAGACGGCTCCACCGTCGCCATCGTAGCTGGTCTTGACGACGGCGAGGACAGCTTCGTCGGTGAGGAATTGATTGACCTTGTCGCGGAAAGCCATCATTTGTTCGCGGTTCATGCCAGGGGCACCTGCGGGGCGGCCGAAGGGGGTTGCGCCGGGCTCTGGAGCTTCTGTCATCTTGGCTAGCTCTTCTGCGCTGTAACGCTTGCCGTAGGGCTTGTCGGGCATGGTGAGGGTGCGAGGGGCGTCGACGAGAACGATCATGCCCTTGAGCTTGCCCTTCCACTTTTCGAGATCGGCGGGAGTGCGCAAGGGGGCATGGATGGCTTCACCACGGACGGGGCCGTTGGTGCCTGGAGTCCAGGCGAGGGGGAAGCCGATGAGTTCTGAATAGGCGGGTTCGATCATGTGGCCCGCGTACTTGGAATGCTGCCAGCCGCGACCGAATTCGAAGTCTTCGTACTTGACGTCGGTGATGCCGTGTTCGGTGAGACGCTTCCTGATGTAGTCGGCTGCCTTCTTGTAGCCTGGGGAGCCCGAGATGCGGGGGCCGTTGACATCGCAGAGATAGAACATGGTGTCCATGACTTGCGAGTTGTTGAAGGCTTCGTTCTTGATCTGGTGGATCACATTCATGTCTACGTTTTCGATGCCCTGGGCGGCCAAGGTAAAGGCGGCGGGAGCGGCGAAGGGGAGAGCCGAGAGAGAAAGGAAGTTGCGTCTGCGCATAGGGTTAAGGCGAGTTTAGCAATCGTGAGGGACGGTTACAATAAAGGGGCTCAATTGAAAATCACAATCTCCAAGGAAAATTACCTCAAAGCCATCGCAGAGGCTGAGAGTGAAGGCGAACTCGTTATCGCGGCGACGCTGGCCCGTTGGCTGAAGGTGAGTGCGCCGGCGGTGACGATGGCGCTGCGGCGGCTGAAGCGGGACAAGCTGATTCAAGTGGATGAATTGGGAGTGATTCATCTGACTGCTGAGGGCGCGGAGATTGCTCACCGGTTGATCCGGCGGCATCACTTGATCGAACGGATGCTGACTGAGGTGTTTGGCATGGACTGGTACCGGGTGCATGATGAGGCCGAGCAGCTGGAACATGCGGTGAGTGCGGAGTTTGAGAAGAAGCTGATTGAGAAGTTGGGTGTAGCGGCGATGGGGCTTGATTCGGCGAAGGATCGCCGTGAGTTGGGGTGGATTCCGTTGTCGGAACTGGAGCCTGGGGCGGCGGCTCAGGTGGAGAGTGCTTTTGAGCGGGATCGGGATTTGCTGGAGTATTTGAATTCGCTTGGAATTCGCCCGCAGGCTTCGCTTAGGATGGTGGCGGTGAATGTGGATCAGACCGTTACGCTGGATATCGCGGGTCAGATGGTGCCGCTGGGGCATACGG
>ENA-ORBV01007213-ORBV01007213.1-microbial-mat-metagenome-genome-assembly--contig:-NODE-7213-length-19172-cov-5.037183_pt1 | contig 19172 bp, 19 predicted proteins | sample MGYA00237777_ERZ505514 | MGnify/ENA primary metagenome ERZ505514 (study PRJEB26160, sample SAMN06269048) | microbial mat metagenome | isolation source: Oligotrophic lake microbial mat | place... | reverse complement strand
GCCCTGGTACGACCCGAGCCGCGCCACCGCCAAGGCGGTGCTGCAGCGCTGGGCCAGGGAGTTCCCTGGCGAACGACTGGAATTGAATTCGGGCTTTGGCTGGGAGGGCATGCAGGTAGCCGCCGACGCGTTCAAGCGTGCCGGCTCGAACAAGCCGGCCGACCTGCATGCCGCGCTCAAGACAACAAAGATCGAGGAGCACCTGATGTTCGGTGGCCCGATCCAGTTCGACGAAAAGGGCCAGAACAACAACATCGGCGGGGCGATGCTGCAGATCGTCAAGGGCGAGCCGGTGCTGGTTGGCCCAGCGTCGATCGCGCAGGGCCAGCCCAAATTGCCGATGACCAAGTGGAAAGCGCGTGCATGATGCGCGCCGCGACCGCCGCCGCAACAGACCCCGCCCGGATGCCGGGCGATGCTTGAGTTCTACGGCAACGTCATCGTAGGCGGGTTGTTGCTGGGAGCGGTCTACGCGCTGCTGGCAACCGGGTTGAACGTGATCTTCGGCGTCATGCGCATGGTCAACTTTGCGCATGGCGAGATGGTCGTGGTCGGCATGTACGTCGGTTACGGTCTTTGGGCATGGACGGGCGCACCGGCGTTGGTCGCAGCCCCGGTGGCGGCCCTGTTGCTGTTCGCGATGGGGTATGTGTTCCAGCGTTTCGTCGCGAACCGTTTCGTCGAGGCACCGCAGCACATGCAGTTCATCCTGTATATCGCCATTGCGCTGATCATCACGGGTTTGCACGCGGTGTTTTTCGGGCCCGATCCTCGTGGTATCCAGAGCGCGGCCAGTTTCGAGGTCTACCAGCTCGGTTTGATCCGCCTTGACGCGGTGCGGACCCAGGCCGCCGTGGCGTCGCTCATGCTGATCGCGGCGCTGTGGGCCTGGTTCCGGTATTCGCTCACCGGCAAGGCGATCCAGGCGGCGGCCGAAAACCGGGTCGGCGGCCAGGCGATCGGCATCCGGATTCCCCATCTGTTTGCACTCACTGCCGGCCTGGGTTTCGCCTGTGCCGGCGCGGCCGGTGCGCTGGTGGCGCCGATGTTCGACGTGCAGCCCTACCTGGGCGGCGAGTTCACGCTGGTGGCCTTCATCATCGTCATCGTCGGTGGCCTGGCCAGCCTGCCGGGCGCGTTGGTCGGCGGCTTGCTGATCGGCCTGGCCGAGGCCCTGGCTGCCACGGTCGTGGCGCCATCGATGAAGGCGCTGTTCAGTTATGGCTTGCTGGTGCTGGTGATCCTCTTGCGCCCCCAGGGGCTCTTTGGCAAGGTCGAGGCGTAGGCAGGGCCATGTTGGAAATGCGTTCTGCCCGCATGGCGGTGGTGTTGCTGGCCGTATTGTTCGCCGGCCCCTGGTTGCTCGACGACTTCATCTTGTCGGTGTTGACCCTGGTGTTCCTGTTCGCGTCCGTCGGCCTGGCCTGGAACCTGATGATGGGGTACGCAGGGCAGTTGTCCCTGGGGCACGCGCTGCACTTCGGCGCCGGCGCCTATGCGATGGGTCTGCTGGTCACCAAGCTGGGCGTCTCTGCCTGGTTCGGCTTGCCGCTGTCGTTTGTCGTGGGTGCCCTGTTCGGTGCCCTGGTTGGCGCATTGGGATTTCGTTTTGCGGTGCGCGGTGTGTATTTCGCGCTGCTGACGATCGCCTTTGCGGAGCTGGCCCGTATCCTGGTGGAGCACTGGGCCTTTGCCGGCGGTAACGGCGGCCTGTTCCTGCCGGCGCTGACACCCGACAACCAGCCCCTGCTGAGCCTGCGCGGGGGTGCCGGGTTCTTCTACCATGCGCTGCTGGTCACCCTGGCCGTCATCTGGCTGGCCTGCGCCTTGCTGGTGCGCGGGCGCATTGGCTACTACTGGCGCGCCGTGCGCGAGGACGAAGACGCCGCGCGCGCCATCGGGGTGCCGGCCACCCGGGTGAAGGTGCTGGCAGCCGCGCTCAGCGCCGGATTCACCGGCGTCTGCGGCGCCTGGTATACGCTGATCCAGGGCAGCCTGTTTCCGGACAGCGTGCTGGGCATGCGCATGAGCATCGATCTGATCGTCGCGCCGATTGTTGGCGGCCTGGGTACCTTGTTCGGCCCCATCCTGGGTGCGATCGTGATCCAGCCGCTCAATGAATTGTCCAAGGACTTTGCGCAGGAATTCTCGATCAGCGGGCTCAAGCTCATCGTCTACGGTGCCGTGCTGCTGGTGATCGTGTTGTTCGCACCGCATGGCATCTGGCCGCCGCTGGCGCGTTGGCTGCGGATCGGGAGGCGCAAGTGAGCTTGTTGGAGGTGCGCGGTCTGACCAAGGTTTATTCCGGCCTCACGGCGGTCAGTGCGGTGGATTTCTCGGTGCAAGAGGGCTCGATCACGGCCTTGATCGGCCCCAATGGCGCCGGCAAGACCACCTGCTTCAACCTGATCGCGGGGGCCACCCGCTGCACCGCCGGACAGGTCCTGTTCGACGGCCAGGACATCACCGGCCAGACGCCCGAGCAAGCCTGCGAACGTGGCATCGCCCGCACCTTCCAGATCGTGCGCCCGCTCGCGGGCATGAGTGTGCTGGAGAACGTCGTGGTCGGCGCCTTGCTGCGCGAGCATTCGGTTGCCACGGCCGAACGCCAGGCCATGGCCGTGCTCGAGCGCATCGGTCTGGGTGCCAAGGCGCATGCCAGTGCATCGGCATTGGCCCTGCCCGAGCGCAAGCTGCTCGAACTGGCCAAGGCGCTGGCGACCCGTCCGCGCCTGCTGATGCTCGACGAGGTGATGGCCGGCCTGCGGCCGACGGAAGCAGATGGTATCGCCCAGGTGCTGCGCGATCTCAATGGCGAGGGCCTGACCATCCTGCTGATCGAACACGTGATGCGTGTCGTGATGGCGGTGGCGCAGACCATCGTCGTGCTGCACCACGGGGAAAAGATCGCCGAAGGCGAACCCGGGCAGATCGCCCACAACCCGAAGGTGATCGAATGTTATTTCGGTGGCGGCGCGGCGCACCTGGCGGTGAAGGCTGCACGATGACGACCAGCAGCACGATGACACCGCTGTTGCAGGTGCGCGCTCTGGAATCCGGCTACGCCGGCATGCGCGTGCTCGACGGCATCGACCTGGAGGTTCGCCGGGGCGAGACCGTGGCCGTGGTGGGCGGCAACGGTGCCGGCAAGACGACGCTGATCCGCACCATCACCGGCATGATCAAGGCCACGGCCGGCAGCGTGCAGTTCGACGGTGTGTCCCTGCTGGGACAAAGTACCGACCGGATCTGCGAGCGCGGGCTGATCCAGGTTCCCGAAGGCCGACAGATCTTTGCCAGCCAGAGTGTGGAGAGCAATCTGCGGCTGGGCGCCATCTTGCGCCGATCCCGTGGCCACGAGGCGCGCACGATGGCGCGTGTCTACGAGATGTTCCCGCGCCTGGCCGAGCGCAGGCGCCAGCTCGCGGGCACCTTGTCTGGTGGCGAGCAGCAGATGCTGGCCATTGGCCGCGCATTGATGGCGCAGCCGGTGATGCTGATGCTCGACGAACCGTCGCTGGGGCTGGCGCCCATCGTGGTGGAGCAGATGTTCCGGACCGTGACCTTGCTCGCCTCCGAGGGCATGAGTATCTTGCTGGTGGAACAAAATGTGGCCGAGTCGCTGCGCCTGTGCCAGCGCGCTTATGTGTTGGAGAATGGTGCTGTCGCCCTCAGCGGCGACGGCGCGGACCTGCTGAACGACGACCGCGTCAGGCAGGCTTACCTGGGGCTGTGAACATCGCCCCGAACCAAGGAGAGAGGTGGAACATGCGACAGCAAATCGACACCGGGCTACCCTCGCTGGGACAGCCTTTCAGCTGGGCCATTGCCGACGGACAGATGGTCTACACCTCGCACGGGCCGGTCACGGCCGAGGGCAAGATCCTGCAGGGCGACATCACCGCGCAGACGCGGCTCACCCTGCAAAACCTGCGCACGGCGATGGAGGCCGCCGGCGGATCGATGGACGACGTGCTCCAGGTGCAGCTATACCTGCTGGACGTGGCCGACATGAAGCCGTTCGACGCGGTCTACGCCGAGGTGTTTCGAACGCCGTACCCGAGCCGTTCGACCGCGGTGGTGGCAGCGCTGGTAGCGCCGGGCATGCGCGTCGAGCTGTTGGCCACGGCCCGTATACCGTCGCGCAAAGCCTGAAGAGGCCGTGGCGATGCCGACGCAAACCACTTCACGTGGCCGCATCCTCCTGGTGGGCGCAACCGGCCTGGTCGGGCGGGCGGTGCACGCCTTGCTGGCACCGCGTTATGAAGTGATCACCGCCGGTCCGGATGGCTGCGAACGCTTCCTGGACCTGGAAGACACCGCCAGCATCGTTGCCGCCGTCGCCGATCCGGGCGAAGGCGGCTGGGCTGCAGTTGCCTGCGCCGCCGGCCTGGGCCGGTTCGCACCGCTGCACACGATCATGCCGGCGCCGATGGCGCAGTCGATCTATGGCCAGGGCTTGAACAACAAGCTGCTCGGGCAGGTCAACCTGGCGCTGGCGGCGCGCGACCATCTGCGTGACGGCGGATCGGTGACGCTGGTGACCGGCATCGCCACCGCGCACACGATTCCCGGTGCCTCCGGCTTCACGATGGCCAATGCCGCGATCGAAGCTTTTGCGCGCGCCGCTGCCATCGAGATGCCGCGCGGCGTCCGCATCAACGTCGTCAGCCCCGGTGTGCTCGCCGAATCCCCGCCGCCGGTGTTCGAGTTGTTCGCCGGTTTCGAGCCAGTACCTGCCGCGCGCGTGGCCAAGGCCTATTTGCGCAGCATCGAAGGCGGGCAGACCGGACAGGTTTTCACCGTCTGGTGATCAACGCGCGGCAAGCGGCCCATGGTTCAGCAAACCGGCCAGCGCGGATCGCCTCCCACGCCGGATCGACGTGGTGACGGCCAGAACCCAGGCGGGGTGAAGCCGTCGGTGGAAACGGGTCAGCGCAGGCCCGCAGCACCGCACATGGCGGCGGTGATCCTGGCGGCGGGAAGTGGCACCCGGCTGGGAGGAACAGCAAAAGCCTTGATCCGGATTGACGGTGTGCCGCTGGTGCGGCGTCAGATCGATGCGCTGCAGGTTGCCGGCATCACCGACATCCTGGTCGTCACCGGTGACCATCATGGCGCGATCGCGCAGGTGCTCGCGCCGACCGGCGTGCGGCTGGTGCACAACGCGGATGTCGCGGGTGGGCAGGGCATGTCGGTACGGCTGGGCCTGCAGGCGGTGGACACGCAGGCAGACGCGGTCATGGTCGTGTTGTGCGACCAGCCGCTGCTGACACCAGCCGACCTGGCGGACCTGGTCGACGCCTGGTCGGACCATCGCGGCGGCGACCACGATTTTGTCGTGCCCTGGGTCGCCGGCGAGCGGCGCGGCAACCCGGTGCTTGCGTCACGGCGTGCCGTGCAGGCGATCCTGGCCAGCGACCGGTATCAGGCCTTGCGCGACTACATGGACGCGCATCCGGAGTCCATCGTGCGCATGGATACGGTGAACGACCACTACATCGTCGATATCGACCGCGCGCAGGATCTGGTGCACGTGGCGGACCGGCTGGGCTGTGAAGTCACGCTGCCGACGGCGGTCGACCCCAGGACATGACGGCAGTACGAGCGTTCCAAGCCATGGTGCAACTGCGCGCCGAGGATCGGGTTCGTCGCGCTCGAAGCGCCATGCGCCGCGCATGCCGCACCACCGTGACGCCGGCCCGCGCCTGCCGGGTCGAGGGCATCACCAGCACACAGTCGTCTTAGGTTGTCACCACCGGTATCCCGTCGTTGTGGCCGATCACGGTGCCGGCTCGCGCCAGGGTTTCCAGGCCCGCATATGGTGCGGCGAAATGAAAAGTGCTGCTGGTTGCGACCACCGCGTCGGTCACCTCGAGTGCCCACTGGCGCGCCGCGTCGGGTAGCCGCCAGAGCGGCAATTTAGAGGTCAGCGCGTTGGAGCTGAGCGCGCCCGACTGGGCGAGGAACCGGACGCACTGGTCTTGCGCCACCGCGCGGCTGGCCGGGTCGCCATGGAATCCGCATTCGATCAGCAGCGCGCATTTGTCGCCGGCCGTGGCGTCCGGCAGGCCGAACTGGCCGTAGTCGCGCATGCGCACGCCGTCCGTGTGACCCGCATCGACGACGATGTGTTCGGGCGAGCGCAAGGCGCGCGCCAGCGCCCGGTTGCGGGCAAACATGCCGGTGAGCAGCAGCGGTGGCGACGGCTCATGCATGGAGTGGATGTCGAGCAGCCAGTCGGCCTGCGCCATGAACGGTCGCAGTGCCGCGGCGCGGCGACGTTTCTGGGTATCGACGGCGTCAATGCGTGTACCGGTCCACTGGCGGTTGAGGTCTTCGTCGGTGAAGCGCGAAGCGTCATGGTGGGCGGGATCGAAGCGGTCGAAGGCTGCCAGGTTGCAGAACGCCAGCGTCAGCATGCCGCGCTGCGGACGTACTCCGGCTTCGAGCAGACCCTTGAGCGCCCAGGCGCCGCACAATCCGTTCCCATGGACCAGCGCAGTGATCAGGACATGACGCCCGCTCTGGCCGGAGTCGAACTGCCACACGCCCTGCGTGCCGGTGTTGCCGGCGCACCAGGCGCTGATGTCCGGCACTGGCAGCAAGAATGGCGGGGTTGTGCGGATGGCGATGCCTGCGTTCATTCCTCGATTTTCGCGAACTCGACGATCTTTTCGTATTTCGCGACCTCGGTCAGCAGGAACTGGTCGAAGTTGAATTCCGGTGAAGCCACCGTGGAGCCGCTGGACTCGAGCTTCTTGCGCAAATCCGGCGTCTGCAGGCTCTCGCCCAGCGCCTTCTTGACCTTGTCGAAGATCGGCTTGGGCAGGTTGGCCGGGCCCAATAGCGCATGACATCGGCCAGCGGGCCGTCGGTGTAGCGGATGGATGCCAGCCGGCCAGCGCGGCCATGCAGCAGCGAGGATGCGCGCACGCTGGAGTCCAATGCGGGCGTCACAGTCACGATGGAAAACCGGCGGCCACGCTGCGCCGGTTCGTGCGCGGCGGTCCGTGCATCCGTCAGTTCACTCTGATCAGCTTCTTGTTGACGAACTCCTGGATGCCGGCGCCGGAGAGTTCACGCCCATAACCCGAGTTCTTGACACCGCCGAACGGCAGGTCCGGTGTCGACACCGCAGCCGAGTTGATGAACACCATGCCGGTAACGATCTGCCGGGCCACGCGTTTGCCGCGTTCGACATCCTGCGTGAACACCGACCCGCCAAGGCCGAACGGAGAATCGTTGGCCAGCGCGACCGCGGTGGCCTCATCCGGCACGCGGAAAAACAGCGCCACCGGACCGAAGAACTCCTGCTGGTAGGTCGGGTTGTCGGACTCGATATCCGTGAGGATGGTCGGCTGCATGAATGCGCCGGTCTGTCCTTCGATGCGCTTGCCGCCCATCACGATCCGCGCGCCGTGTTCCACGGCCTCATCGACCTGGCCCAGCAGCGTCTTGAGCGCCTGCGCCGACGACAGCGGTGCCAGAGTGGTCTTGCTGTCCAGCGGGTCACCGGGCTCGAAGGCCTGCATGGCGGTCTGGAACTTCTCCAGGAAGCGATCGGCCAAGGCCTCGACGACGATGATGCGTTTGGATGCCGTGCAGGCCTGGCCGCTGTTGCCCATCCGACCGCTGACCGCATGCTTGACGGCCTTGTCCAGGTCGGCATCGTCGAGCACGATGAAGGCATCGCTACCGCCGAGTTCCAGCGTGGACTTCTTCAGGTTCTTGCCGGCGCGCGCGGCAACGACCGCCCCGGCGCCTTCGCTGCCCGTCAACGCGACGGCCCGGACACGGTCGTCGTCAATGACCTTGGCGACCTGGTCCTTGGAGATGAACAGGTTGGTGTAGGCCCCGGCCGGCGCGCCCGCCTCTTCGAGCAGGCGCTCGAAAGCCAGCGCGCATTGCGGCACGTTGGAGGCGTGTTTGACCATCACGACGTTACCCGCCATCAGGTTGGGTGCGGCAAAACGCACGATCTGATAGTACGGGAAGTTCCACGGCTCCACGCCGAACAACACGCCGATCGGGCTGCTCTCGACGCAGGCTTCACCTTTGGCAGTGCTGAGTTTCTCCGGCGCCAGAAAGGATTCTGCGTGCTCGGCGTAGTAGTCGAGGATGGCCGCGCTCAGCTTGACCTCCCCCTGGCTTTGCGCAATCAGCTTGCCCATCTCGACCGTGATGAGTTCGGCGAACTCCTGCGTGCGTTCGCGCATGATCGCGGCGGCCCGCGACAACACCACCTTGCGTTCGGCGAAACTCCTGCGTCGCCAGACTTGCTCAAAACAGTCCTGCGCCGCCGTCAGCTTGGCCTCGAGCCGTGCATCGTCGATTTCGTCGAAGGTCTTGACGACCTTGCCGTTGTAGGGGTTGGTGCTTTGGTAGGCCATGAATTCTCCTGTTGAGCGCCCCCAGCCGTGGCTTCGCCAGGCCTCCCGAGGGGGTGCGAGGAAACTTGGGGGCGGCCCGGCGTTTCCTCATGAAGTGGGGCCCGGGCGAGTCAGGCGTCTTTGAGTTGCGCCAACACCGCGCGCGCGGCGGCAGCCGAAGACGCAGGGTTCTGGCCAGTGATCAGTTTGCCGTCGGTGACGACGTAGGATTGCCAATCATCGCCCTTGCGGTACAGGCCACCTTTGGACTCCAGCATGTCTTGCACCAGAAAGGGCACGACCTTGGTCAGCTGCACCGCCTCTTCCTCGCTGTTGGTGAAGCCGGTGACCTTCTTTCCCTTGACCAGCGGCGCGCCGTCAGCCGACTTCGCATGGCGAAACACGGCGGGCGCGTGGCACACCGCCGACACTGTCTTGCCGGCTGCCGACATCGACTCGATCAACTTGATGGAGTCTGCGTCCTCTGCCAGGTCCCACAGCGGCCCGTGGCCACCGGGGTAGAACACCGCGTCGAATCCTTCTCCCGAAACTTCGGCCAGCTTGGTGGTGTGGGCGAGCACGTCCATTGCTGCCTTGTCCTTCTTGAAGCGGCGCGTGTCCTTGGTCTGCGCGTCTTCGTCGTCACTCTTGGGGTCAAGCGGCGGCTGCCCGCCCTTGGGCGAAGCGAGCACGATCTCGGCGCCCGAGTCCTTGAAGATGTAATAAGGCGCAGCGAACTCTTCCAGCCAGAAACCGGTCTTCTTGCCGGTGTTGCCGAGTTGGTCGTGCGAGGTCAGGATCATCAGAATTTTCATGTGGTTTCCTTGGGACGCCCGCTATGGAGCGGCGATGGGGTCGGAGTGGGCCTGCCATGCGGGCGCGGGTGCAATGGCGGCGCGGCAAGTGCGGTTGCGGGCATGCGTCACTTGAAGTGGCTAGAGTCAGCTTATCATCGGCTGCTCGCACGCCAAGACCAGTTCACCGCGCCGCTGCGTAGGACAAGGCCGCCAACGCGTGCGTGTCGTCCTCAAGGCTGCCGGCGTGCCAGCCGCGTGAGATCATCGACAGCCCAACTACAGGAACGAAGACCCCATGAATCACAAGATGGTCGCAATCATTCTCTTCGTTCTAGCTGCCGTGATGCTCGTTCTCGGATGGGTTGTCCAAGGTCTCCCGCCTGCGGTGACTGGCATCGGCTTCGCCGTCATCGGTTACCACATACTTCGCACCAAGTAGCAAGAGCATCGCATCGTCGATGTAGCTTGCACTGCGGGCCTCTTGAAAATCGTGGTGACGTTTCGAATCAATCCATCAGGATGAAGGTCACCTTCAGTATCACCTTGTATCCGGTGATCTTGCCGTTGTCGACGGTGACTTCCTGGTCTTTCACCCAGGCCCCCTTGACATTCTTCAGCGTCTTGTTTGCGCGCTCAACCCCCTGGTCGATGGCTTCCTGGAAGCTGACATTGCTTACGCTGCTGATTTCGGTGATACGTGCGACGGTCATGGCGTGGCCTTTCAAATGGTGGCCCCGGGTTCGGGACCAAAGTGCCGTCATGGCCGCGCCTTCATCCACATGCGGCGAGGCATCCGAGCCGGCCCATGACCGGTCAGTTGCCCGTGCGCCACCGTTGGTGAAACGACGCGGTTCCGACGGCGGGTGTCGGATCCAACTGCAGCTTCGTGCAATTCGCGCGCTGTGTCTGTGCGGTTGCAGACGCAAGCGACAGGTCGAAGGGCGGCCGCAACCGAAATTCCTGTCCCTTGCGGGTTACTGAACAACCAGCAACGCCTTGATCTTTGCCCGCACGTGACTCATGACGACACCGGGCGCCGGGCGCGGCGCAACGTCAGACAAAGGCCAGTTCCACCTCGCCCAGCCCGGAAAACACCATCTGCACCGAATCGCCGACACCCAGCCACACAGTTTTGACCAGGCTGCCGGTCATGACAATTTGTCCGGCGCGCATACCTTGCCCACGCGTGGCCAGGTGTTGGGCCAGCCACCGCAACGCGAGGTGGGGATGGCCGAGCACGTCGGCACCAGTGCCGGTTGCGACCTCATGGCCGTTGATCAGTGCGCTGCCCCGCGCGTCGCGCAAGTCGGCAATCGCGGACCGCGGCACGGGCCGGCCCAGCACACAACCGGCGGCGAAAAAGTCATCGGCCACCAAGGTGGGCGCACCCAAGGTTTCCCAATTCGCATAACGGTCATCGACGATCTCGACGGCCGGGAAATAGCAGTCGATTGCCTGCGCCAAGCCGCCATCCGTGAGCGGCGCGCCATCGGCCGGCAGATCACGGCCCAGGCGCACCGCGATTTCGCATTCGACACCGACGCGTACATAGTCGTTGGCACGCAAGGTCACGCCGCTGTCATGAACCTGGCTGACGAAAATGCTGCCAGCACACGGATGGGGAATCGACAGGTACTGCTGCATGACGGCACTGGTGCAACCGATCTTGTAGCCGGTCAATACGCCAAGCCTGGGCTGCAAAAGGTCGCGCAGCGTCTCTTGCACGTCGTAGCCCTCGGCAAGACTCTGCGGCGCAATGTCAGCTGCGAGCGCCGGCAGCGCCGTTCGCGTGCAGCGGGCGGTGGCAATGGCCTGGGCGGCCGCAACGGTCTTGTCCATGGGTGCGCCTTTCTCGATGCCACTGGGAGCGGCTGCCTGCGCGGAAAATGCCGCTGCCGGGGTGAACGCCAACAATGCCAATGTAACGCGTCAAGGCGCGCCGGGGAGCCTGGAGTTTCCAACGTTTTTGGGGCAACCCGATGCACGAGAACGGCGATGCCCCAACCCGGGACGCACGCAGCCCAAGCGCAAGATCATTGCGGCCATCCTGGGTGCACCGGGGATAAGAGCGGATTCTCACGCACCTGGGGCTGCTGCTACGCAGCGTGCCATTGGCCAGGTCCAAACTGCCCGGAAGGTCAGCCCTGAGCGGGCGAGTCCGTCCCAGTAGACTTGGAAACAGGCAATACATGCCGTTTGAAATGTCGCAGGGCCCCGCATGCGCGGACACGGCCGGCACTACACTGGCGCCGCAAGAAGGAGCCACGATGAAAGCAGACCCCGCCCTGCGCCAGGCGACGACGGACGGCGCCCTCATGGGCCAGGTGCTTGCCCATTGCGAGGAGGCTCTTCAGCGCGGTGACTGCCCGGTAGCGGCGATTGTTGTGCGAGACGGACAGGTGGTGGGTGTGGGTTCCAACCGTGTCGCCACGACCGGTGATGCCACCGCCCATGCGGAGATCCGGGCGATCCGCGATGCCTGTGACCGCCTGGGCAGCGCCCGGCTGGATGGCTGCACGCTGTATTCGGCCATGGAGCCCTGCCCGATGTGCTGCTGGGCGCTGAAAGAAGCGGGCATACAGCGCCTGGTGCTCGGTGCCCGGCATGCCGGCATGCGCCGGACCGACTATGGCGACTACGCGGTGGAAAAACTGTTGGCGCTGACGCGCGCGAGCCTGGAGCTGACCACCGATGTCCGAACGCCCGAGTGCGAAGCCATGCGCCGGCGCTGGCCACGCTGGGTGGAGCCGCCCGTCGCCTGAGCCGGTTGCGCCCTGCGGCATGCCTCAGGGCTCTATCGGTGCCCCGGGAACCTTCAGCTTCCACTGGAGGCGCAACACGTCCAGGCATTGCGCCACCGACTGGGTGCGGGCACCGGCCACCAGGCGCACCGACTGCCCTGCGTGGATCGATCCCGCAACCTGCACCGCCAGGTAAAAGCCGCTGACACCCGCTTGCATCAGCGTGCGAGCGGCCTGCGTGAAACCCAGTACCGCGTTGAACTTGAAGCAGGGCTGGCGCGGCATCGTGACGCGCGGCACGCAGTCTGGAAAATGCAGTTCGTCGCCGATCCACACGGAATGCTCCGTCAAGCCGGAACCCGTGAGGTTCTCACCCAGAAAACCCGGCGCCAGTGACTCGCCGGGCAGGCCGACCCCGTGTTCAAGCCGCTGGCTCCGCCATAAGGGGTAGTGTTCGACAGGGTAGGCATGCACCGCCTTTTCGATCCCGCCGTGTACCTTCAGATCGGCATGTTCGTCACCAGTCAGACCCAGCGGCCCGACTGTGACCGGGCCGGCCACCGGTGATCGCCGGAACTCCGACGGCACGGTCCGCTGGCCTGCGACCAATGGCTGGACCGTGCCAGTGTTCACGCTGAGCAGCAGGAGTGAGCTGTTTGCGGGTGTTTCCATGAAGGATGTTCTCTGGTTGGATGGTTTTGCCGTGTCGGTCGCTGGCTGCAGCAAGGCCCGTGCCAGCCGCACCGCTGCCGCGCGGATCAGGTCACGGTGGTTGCTGCGGCACCCGCCCCCAGGTCAAATTGGCGTCGGCGCGCACAATTGAGTCCAAGCGTGAAAACGACCTGCCGTTCAGACGGTATTGAGCCGATCGCCGGTGCGCCTATGCCGAACTCATGATTTGATCTGTCTATGACCAGAACAAAAGCTGCCGTGCGGAACTGCACATGATTGCCACCTCCCAACGGCAGCTGCGCTCCATTGGACGAATGCAGGTTGCGCGCTGCACCGCACCGCGTCGCGCCACGGGCCGCTGCAAAAAGGCCCGACTACTTACGGGCGCAACAATATGACCTCCACAACCAGTTTGGTTCGTCCCCTGCCGGCGGGGCGGCTCGACGTGATCGGTGATATCCACGGCGAATACGACGCGCTCAAGTCCTTGCTCGTTCACCTGGGTTACGACGATCATGGACACCACCCCGATGATCGCACCCTGGTCTTTCTGGGTGATCTGTGCGACCGCGGCCACGACAGCGTGGGTGTCGTGCTCCTGGTGAAGCGGCTGGTCGAGGCGGACCGGGCGGTTTGCATCCTAGGCAACCATGAACTCAATCTGCTCCGCGGCGACGCAAAGGACGGTTCCGGCTGGTTTTTCGACGAGCGAGTCGAAACCGATAGTCGCTACCTGCCTTTTACGCGTCCAACTGCCTGGCAGCGCGAAGAGATCTGGCGATTCCTGCACGGGCTGCCGCTTGCAATGGAACGCGAAGACCTGCGCGTGGTTCATGCGGCATGGCAGGACGAGGAGATTGCAATAGCGCGCCAGCTGACCGATGAACACGCCCACGTCGTCTATGGTCGATATCAACAGGACGTGGACGCCGCCATGAAAGAGGACGGGCGCCACCAACGCTACATGGAAGAAAAGAATCGATGGCGCGAGCAACTTGAAGACGAGAACCGGGTAATTCCCTTCCTGCATGCCATCGCCGAATACGACGTCACCAGTCAGGCGGGCAACCCGATCAGGGTTCTGACGTCGGGCGTCGAGCGCAAAGGCTCCGATCCGTTTTTCAGCAGCCACAAGTGGCGCTTCGTTGACCGTGTCTGCTGGTGGGACGAATACACGGACGACGTGCCGGTGATCGTCGGGCATTACTGGCGCACGGCACAGCCCGTCGACCGCTCCAGTGTCGGCAAGGGCGACCCGGACCTTTTTCTGGGTGTCGACCCGCACGCCTGGCACGGCGTGAAGCACAATGTTTTCTGCGTGGACTATTCCGTCGGCGGGCGTTGGCGGGAAAGAACTGACTGCTCAGCCATCGGCAGCCGCTTCAAGCTGGCCGCCATGCGCTGGCCGGAGCGTGAACTGGTTTTCGACACCGGGCAGCGATTGCAGACCGTTTAACTTGCCGCCCTGACACCATGACTGGGTTTGCGAGTTGGGACAGGCGGCACGCCGCTAAGGCCAGGCGCGTTAACCCTCAAGCATGCCGGCTGACGCCCGTTTGGCTTGGTCCACCGTCTGGGCCCATAAAACTGTAAACGCGGTGCGTCCAGTGCGGCTGACCTGGCTGACGCACCAATGCCTATTCCCCGCTAAAGCGCAGGTTCTCTACCGCAATGAGCTCTTTCTTGAAAGGGGGACCAGGCACAGGGGCCGTCATCGAAGGTGGCTTGAAAGCTCTGGGTCAGGTACCAATACCCTCGGTGCAACGCGAAACGAGGAAAACAGGGAAGATTTCTTGAAACCCTTCACCGCATCGGGCCTGCGCTGATTGATCAGCTGCATTGCCTTTTTTTGTTTGAGAGCGAGACCCATGACGCCCGTGCAACAACAGGGACTGCCGCGCTGGAGCAAATGGCTGATCTATCTGGCCATCGCTGGCGGCGTCTTCGCGCTGGTCTGGAGCCAGCTGCCGCGCAACCCGTATTCGACCGATTTGGCGCGCATAGGACAGGGACAGCCGGCGCTGGTGTTGGCGTATGACATCCGGTCCATGGGCGGTATGGAGGTCATGGCGATGATGGATGACTTGCGGGGTGAATATGCCGAGCGCATCGCGTTTCTGGTGGCACCGCTGGGTGCACCGCACGGCCATGTCTTTGGTCAAAGCCATGGCGCGGTCAATGGCACGGTGGTGCTGTTTTCAGCAACGGGCGCGACGGTGAACATGGTGCATCAGCCCGCAAACACCGCTGAGCTTCAAACAGCCCTCGAAGGCCTGTTGGCGCAGCCTCGGCAGCAGCAATAGCTACGGCAGCAACAGTTGCGTGTCGCGGCAGCAACAGTTGCGTTTCGCATTGATCGACGCGCAGTCTCAGCGGGGCAGGTTAACGTTCACTTGTCGCTCCTGCGCAGGCAGTGTCGGTAAGCCCTATCGCGCGTCGAGCATGGCGCCCCAGAGCTTGCGTAAGTTGTTTCAGCGGCCGATGTGCGCGGCCTGGGTCTCGTAGACCACAGCGGCCCTTGGCGCAGGCAAATCCTTCTGTCGGTCTGGCGTGCAACTGCGCTCAACAAGTTGCTGGATGCAGTGGATATCCAGCTAGGTCCCACAGTCCTGAACGACACTACGCTCGCAGGGTCAGCAGGACGTTACTTCCTGGCGGAAGCTGTGTCATTAGAACAACAAGCATTCATGCGGGTCTTGACGGCTGTTCTCAAAACTACCCCCATCCATACCCTCATTCCAGAATGTCCACCCAGGCTACGACCGCACCGTTGTATCCATCGAGCCGGCCTGACGCACCAAGAGCCGCCTTGATTCTCTCCCGCTGGAATCCGACACAATAGCCTCGCGTTGGTTTATACGACCAATAGAGCCTAGTGGCGACGGTCGGGGAGGGCCATGGATAAGCGACTACTGTCCGAAAGCGATATCTGCGACAAATTCATTCGACCCGCCATGGAACAGGCTGGCTGGAACGGCATGGACCAGATCTACCGTGAATACCCGTTACGTGCAGGTAGGGTCGTAGTGCGTGGCAAGACGGCCAAACGCGACCAATCCACGGTACTGCGAGCCGACTACGCGTTGTTCTACAAGATCAACATCCCGCTGGCGGTCGTCGAGGCCAAAGACAACAAGCACGCCGTCGGCTCGGGCATGGCGCAGGCCATCAACTATGCCCGGCTGCTGGACGTGCCGTTCAGCTTCTCCAGCAATGGCGACGGCTTTGTGTTTCGCGACGCCACGCTTGCCGGTGGCGTGCTCGAGCGAAACATCACGCTGGGCGAGTTCCCGTCCCCAGCCCAGCTGTGGGACAAATACTGCACCTGGAAAGGTTGGACGTTCGAAGTCCGCCAGGTGGCCGCCTTCGACTACTCCCCCAGCAAAACGCCACGCTACTACCAGCTGAGCGCCATCAACCGCACCGTGGAGGCGATCGCCAACGGGCAAGACCGCGTGCTGCTGGTGATGGCGACTGGCACCGGCAAGACCTACACCGCATTCCAGATCATCTGGCGCCTGTGGAAAAGCGGCGCCAAGAAGCGCATCCTGTTCCTGGCCGACCGCAACATCCTCATTGACCAGACCATGGTCAACGACTTCCGCCCCTTCAAGGGCGCCATGGCCAAGCTCAGTCCCAACGCCAAAGGCGTCGAGCGCATCGATGCCCAGGGGAACACCACGGTGGAGGATGTGGACCTGGCCGTGAACAAGACCACCAAGCAGGTGGACAAGAGCTACGAGATCTACCTCTCCCTCTACCAGGCCGTGACCGGCAGCGCAGAAGAAAGCAATATCTACAAACAGTTCAGCCCGGATTTCTTTGATCTCATCGTGGTGGACGAGTGCCATCGCGGCAGTGCCTCCGAAGACTCGGCCTGGCGCGACATCCTCACCTATTTCAGCAGCGCCACCCAGGTTGGCCTGACGGCCACGCCCAGGGAAACCAAAGAAGTTTCCAACAGCGACTACTTCGGCGACCCCCTCTACACCTACAGCCTCAAGCAAGGCATTGAAGACGGCTACCTGGCCCCGTACAAGGTGATCCGTGTCGACCTGGACAAAGACACCTTCGGCTGGCGCCCCACCGAGGGCATGACCGACAAGCTGGGCAACGTGATCGAAGACCGCGTCTACACCGGCGCCGACATGAACCGCAAGCTGGTGCTGGAAAAGCGTGACGAGGCGGTGGCCGCCAAGATCACCGAATACCTCAAGGCCACAGATCGCTACGCCAAGACCATCGTGTTTTGTGAAGACATCGACCATGCCGCGCGCATGCGCCAGGCGCTGAGCAATGCCAATGCCGACATCTGTGCGGCCAACCCGAAGTACGTCGTGCAGATCACAGGCGACAACCCCGAAGGCAAGCGCGAGCTCGACAACTTCATCGACCCCGAAAAAACTTACCCCGTCATCGCTATCACCTCCAAGCTCATGAGCACCGGGGTGGACGCGCAGACCTGCAAACTCATCGTGCTGGACCAGAATATCAAGTCCATGACGCTGTTCAAGCAGATCATCGGACGCGGCACCCGCCTGCGCGAAGACCTGGGCAAGTCCTGGTTCACCATCATGGATTTCAAGCGCGCCACCGAGCTTTTTGCCTACAAAGACTTCGACGGCGAACCGGTGCAGATCTACGAACCCAAGGCAGGCGACCCCATCGACCCGCCGCCTGCGAATGAGCCAACCGGCACCACGCCGCCCCAGAGCGGCGATCCGCTGACAGGCCCGTCCACGTTCGGTCCGGGCGAAGGCGGCGACATTGAGCCCAAGAAGTACGTCGTGGGCGGCATGGTCACCGTGTCCGTCGCTCGTGAGCGGGTGCAGTACCTCAACGCCGACGGCAAGCTCATTACGGAAAGCCTGCGCGACTACACCCGGATCAACCTGGCCAAACAGTTCACCTCGCTCGACCAGTTCCTGCAAGCCTGGAACAGCGCCGACCGCAAGCAAGCCCTGATCCAGGAGCTTGAATCCCAGGGGGTGCTGCTGGAAGCTCTGGCCGAAGAGGTCGCCGGCACCGGTGTGAAAGACCTGGACCCCTTCGATCTGCTCTTGCACGTGGCCTATAACCAGCCTTTCCTCACCCGCGCCGAGCGCGCCCGCCGGGTCAAACAGAAAAACGCCAAGAACACCATCTTCACCGAGTACGGCCCCATGGCTCGCAAGGTGCTTGAAGCCCTGCTGGACAAATACGCTGACGAAGGCATCACCACCATCGAGAGCAACGACGTTCTCAAGCTGCAACCCATTTCCGACCTGGGCAGCCCGGTCGAGCTGATCAAGAGTTTTGGCGGCCGCCCACAATACCTGCAAGCCCTGCACACCCTGGAACGCGAGCTGTACGCAGCTCCCGCCCACTGATTCCCTGAACCCACCCACGCATGTCCAATCTCTCCCCCGTCATCAAATCGATTCAAGACATCATGCGCCAGGACTCTGGCGTCGATGGCGACGCCCAGCGCATCTCCCAGCTCACCTGGCTGCTCTTTCTCAAAGTGTTTGACGCGCTCGAAGAAGAACTCGAAATTACCCGCGACGACTACAAGAGCCCCATGCCCGAGAGCATGCGCTGGCGTAACTGGGCGACCGACGCCGAAGGCTTCACCGGCGATGAGCTGCTCGACTTCGTCAACACCAAACTGTTCATCACACTCAAGAACCTGCCAGCCGACCCGGTGCGCAACCCGCGCGGCTATGTGGTGCGTGGTGTGTTTGAAGACGCGTACAACTACATGAAAAGCGGGCAGCTGCTGCGCCAGGTCATCAACAAGCTCAACGCCATCGACTTCAACCGGAAGAGCGAGCGCCACCAGTTCAACGACCTCTACGAAAAGATCCTCAAGGATTTGCAAAGCGCCGGCAACGCGGGCGAGTTCTACACCCCCCGCGCCGTCACCCAGTTCATGGTGGACATGGTCAACCCTCAGTTGGGCGAAGTCGTGCTCGACCCCGCCACCGGCACCGGCGGCTTCCTGGTCTGCAGCATCGAACACCTGCGCAAGCAAGTGAAAAGCGCTGACGATGAAGCCCTGCTCCAGGGGAGTATTCGTGGCGTAGAGAAAAAGCAGCTGCCCCACATGCTCTGCGTTACCAACCTCATGCTGCACGGCATCGAGATTCCCAGCCAGGTACGGCACGACAACACCCTGGCCCGCCCGCTGCGCGATTACGCCCAGGCCGACCGAGTCGATGTGGTGCTCACCAACCCGCCCTTTGGCGGCATCGAGGAGCCCGGTATCGAGCAGGGCTACCCGGCCGATGTGCGCACCAAGGAAACCGCCGACCTGTTTCTGGTGCTCATCAAACACATCCTCAAGGTCAATGGTCGCGCCGCCCTGGTGCTGCCCGACGGCACGCTGTTCGGCGAAGGCGTCAAAACCCGCATCAAGGAGCAACTGCTCCAGGAATGCAACCTGCACACCATCGTGCGTCTGCCCAATGGCGTGTTTGCGCCCTACACCGGCATCAAGACCAACCTGCTGTTCTTCACCAAGGGCCAGCCCACACAAGACATCTGGTACTACGAACACCCTTACCCGGCGGGCGTGAAGAGCTACAACAAGACCAAGCCGATCCGCATCG
>ENA-ORBV01007212-ORBV01007212.1-microbial-mat-metagenome-genome-assembly--contig:-NODE-7212-length-19174-cov-4.338325_pt1 | contig 19174 bp, 14 predicted proteins | sample MGYA00237777_ERZ505514 | MGnify/ENA primary metagenome ERZ505514 (study PRJEB26160, sample SAMN06269048) | microbial mat metagenome | isolation source: Oligotrophic lake microbial mat | place... | reverse complement strand
ACCTCTCTATTCGTCGGCAGCGTCAGATGTGTATAAGAGACAGATTACAAATGGTATGCGCGCCTCAAAGTCCTACGGTCGCTTGTCGATGCGCTGGAACGCGCGGACCTGAAAAAGAAAAGTTGAGCCTGATGGTTTTCCCCCGCTCGCTGGCGGCCGTGCTTCTCGGCTGCGCCGCGCTCGCCTTCCCGGCCTGCGACCGCCTTTTCGACAAGGGGAGCAAGGACGAGGTGGTCGCGGGCGACAAGAAGGCGGCGGCCGGGGATTTCCAAGGTGCGGTCGCACGATACGAGGCGGCGCTCGACGGCACGGCGACCACGGCCGACGCGCATTACAAGCTGGCGCTGCTCTACGACAACAAGCTCAAGAGCCCGGTCGATGCGCTCCACCACATGGATCGTTATCTCGATCTCGCGCCGAATGGGGCGCACGCCCGCGATGCCAAGGCTTACAAAAAAGAGGGCGAGGGCAGGCTACTCTCGCAGCTCAGCAAAGGCTCGCCAGTCACGCAGCAGGAAGCCGTGCGGCTGAAGAACGAAAATCAACTTCTCCGCGAACAGCTCGCTGCCTTGCGGGCGCAGAAAGCCCTGCCGGCGGCGACGATGAACGCCAAGGGCGAGCCGGTGCAAAAAGCGATCCCGCCGGGCGCCCGCACGCACACGGTGCAGCCGGGCGAAACCCTGAGCACGATCTCGCTCAAGTACTACAAAAACAAGGTGCGCTGGAAGGACATCCAGGGCGCGAACTTCAACTCGCTGGAAGGCACGGTGAAGATCAAGCCGGGCATGACCTTGATCATCCCGAAGTGATCCGCACTGCGCGTCCTCAGGCGCGGAAGTGGGCCTCGAGGAAGTAGAGGCTCTTGTCGAGTTCGCGCGAGACTGCGGTGAAGATATCCGCGGTGTCGGCGTCGCCGAGTTCATCCGCGGTATCGATGGCGGCACGAACGGAGTTCGCGGCCTTGGCAAAGCGCTGCGCGAGTTCCTTCGCATATTCAATGCCGCCGGGTTCCAGCGGGAACTCCTTGAGCTCCGAAGCGGCGGCGGCGCTGCGCGCGGTGCCGAGGGCGAGGCCGCCGAGCGTCACGGCGCGCTCGGCGATGGTGTCGATATGCTCCTCGAGCGGCTCGGCGAGGTCATCGAACATCTTGTGGAGTTGGTAGAACTCGGGGCCGCGCACATTCCAGTGCGCCTGCTTGGTCTGCGAGTAGAGGTCGGAGATGTTGGCGAGCTGCTGATTGAGCAGCGTGACGAGTGAGGCGCGCGCGGCGGCCGGTAGGTCGATGGCGGTGGCGTGCGGGAGGTGAGTCTTGAGAGAAGGTGTGCGGGTGCTCATAGGTTTTTTCATACAGTTCGTGCTTCGCTCCCGGAATGGTTGTCAGAAATCACCCAGACGCAACTGGCTTATTCGTCGTCGTCGCTCGCGCCCTTCTCGCGCTTCAGCCCACGCAGCTTGCCTTGGATGAAGGCGTCGATATCGCCATCCATGACCGCGGCGATGTTGCTCGTGTCCACGCCGGTGCGGAGGTCGAGCACCTTTTGGTAAGGCTGGAAGACGTAGCTGCGAATCTGGCTGCCAAAAGCGACGTCGGCTTTCTCGCCGTAGGCGGCGTTGATCTCCGCGGCGGCCTTGTCGGTTTCGATCTGCTGCAGCTTCGCTTGGAGCATCCGCATCGCGGTCACCTTGTTCTTTTGCTGGCTGCGTTCGTTCTGACAGGCTGCGACCAGACCCGAGGGAATGTGCCGGATGCGCACCGCGGTCTCGACCTTGTTCACGTTCTGCCCGCCCTTACCGCCGGAGCGGTAGGTGTCCACTTCGATGTCCGCTTCGTTGATCTCGATCGGCGCGCTTTCGGGCAGCTCCGGCACGACATCCAAACCCGCGAAGGACGTGTGCCGGCGTTTGTTCGAGTCGAAGGGCGAGATGCGCACGAGGCGGTGGACGCCGCGCTCTGTCGCGAGGTAGCCGAAGGCAAACTCGCCCGTGACCTTGACCGTGCACGACTTGATGCCCGCTTCTTCGCCGAGCTGGATGTCCATGATCTCGCTCTTGAAACCGTGCCGCTCCATCCAGCGCTGATACATGCGCAAAAGCATATCGGCCCAGTCGCACGACTCCGTGCCGCCGGCGCCGGAGTTGATCGTCAGGAAGGCGTTGCAGCGATCGTTCGGATTGCTGAGCAGCATCTTCAGCTCAAAATCCATGAGCCCCTTTTCGATCGCGTCGCGCTCCTTCTCCACTTCGCCCGCGCTCTCGGCATCGCCGGATTCCTGCGCGAGTTCGATCAGCACCGGTAGTTCCTCGATTTGCTTTTCCAGCGCGAGCAGCGGCGTGATTTTGCCGCGCAGCGTGGAGACTTCTTCGACGTTCTTTTGCGCCCGTTCCTTGTTCGTCCAGAAATCAGCCTCGGCCATCTGGCCTTCGAGCTCGGCTAGGCGCGCCTGCAGTTTGGCGAAGTCAAAGATACCTCCGGAGTTCGCCCACACGGGCTTTCAGGGTGTCGGTATTGATGGCAGCGAGATCGAGGGACATGAGGAAGTGATGGTTGAAGTGGTGAAAGTGCGGAGGAAAACTAGCTCCCGCCGCGAATGGCGGCGGATGACGGGAAACGCGACGAGGTCGTCAGCGGTTCATGCGCATCCGGCCCTTGTCCAGCTTGTCGGGCTCGAGGCGGTAGATCGTCTCGCCTTCCTTCATCAGGTCGAGCCGATCGCGGGCAATGAGGCCGACATACTCGGGGTCGTGCTTGAGCAGTTCTTCAGTGCGCGTATTGCGCACCAGAAGTTGCCGCTCCTTCTCCACCTCGACCTTGAGTTGCGCGATGCGCGTCTCGAGGTCACGCCGCTTCGACATCTCCGGAAGGAAACGGTAGGCCGCGATGAACGCGAGCATCACCAGAATCAGTACGGCGAGAAGCCGGTTGAGGGAATGCCAGATTCCGCCAGACGGTGGGGAGCTTTGCAGGTGGCCGAGGGCCGAGTTCACTTAGCGCATCTTACCGCCGTAAACGGCGTTGTCACCAAGTTCCTCTTCGATCCGCAAAAGCTGGTTGTACTTCGCCACGCGATCCGTGCGGCTCAGCGAACCGGTCTTGATCTGGCCGGCATTGGTGGCCACCGCGATGTCGGCGATGGTGTTGTCTTCGCTCTCGCCGGAGCGGTGCGAGATGACCGCCGTGTACTTGTTTTCCTTGGCGAGCTCGATGGCGTCGAGCGTCTCGGTCAGCGAACCGATCTGGTTCACTTTCACGAGGATCGAGTTGGCCGTGCCGGTGTCGATGCCCTTCTTCAGGAACTCGACGTTGGTCACGAACAAGTCGTCGCCGACGATCTGCGTCGTCGCGCCCATCTTGTCGGTCAGGATCTTCCAACCCGCCCAGTCGTTCTCCGCGCAGCCGTCCTCGATCGAGATGATCGGGAACTTCTTCTGCAGGCCGATGTAGTATTCCACGAGCTCTTCCGCCGAGCGCTTCGAGCCATCGCTCTTCTTGAAGACATACTGCTTCTTGGCCTTGTCGTAGAATTCCGACGACGCGCAATCGAGCGCGATAAAGACATCCTTGCCGAATTTGTAGCCAGCCTTCTTCACCGCCGCGGCGATCGTTTCGAGCGCGTCGTTGGCGTCGTTGAAGTTCGGCGCGAAGCCGCCTTCATCGCCGACCGCCGTCGAGAGCCCGCGGCCCTTGAGCACGCTCTTCAGCGCGTGGAAAATCTCGCAGCCGGCCCGCAGCGCTTCGCTGAATGAGTTGAAGTTCTTCGGCACGACCATGAATTCCTGGAAGTCCACGGGCGCATCGGAGTGCGCGCCGCCGTTCACGATGTTCATCATCGGCACGGGGAGCACCTTCGCGTTCGGTCCGCCGAGGTATTTGAAAAGCGATTGCCCGAGCTGCGCGGAGGCCGCCTTGGCCGTGGCCAGCGACACCGCGAGGATGGCGTTCGCGCCGAGCTTGGCTTTGTTTTTCGTGCCATCGAGCGCGATCATCGTCTTGTCCACGCCGACCTGGTCGAGCGCGTCCATGCCTTCGATCGCCTTGGCGATGCTCTTGTTCACGTTCGCGACCGCCTTGGTCACGCCCTTGCCGAGATAACGATCGGCCACGCCGTCGCGCAGTTCCCACGCTTCGTGTTCGCCAGTGCTCGCGCCGCTCGGGACGATCGCGCTGCCGACTGCGCCACCGGCGAGGACGACATCCGCTTCGACCGTGGGATTGCCGCGGGAATCAATGACCTGGCGGGCGTGGACGTCGACGATAGTGGTGAGAGACATGCGATTTAGGATTTCGAGTTAGGATTGTGGAAATGCGCCGCGCGAAACCGTGAGCGGGGCGGTGGCAGCGGAACAGCGGGCTTGCATAGAAGGCCGCGCAGCGAATGGCAAGGCGATTCCCGAAAACCGCGCGGTTTGCCCTAAGCCAGTCATCCGGAGCGTAGCGAAGGACCTCTGGTCTCTGACTTTTTTCTACCGCTTCGTCTCAGATGCCGGGCAGAGATCAGAGCTTCTTCGCAAGCTCAGAATGACGGGCGAAGGCGCGCGTTATCCGCGGCGTGGATGCCGGCGCTACTTCACCTTCCCGAGTTGGGCGAGGTAGGCGAAGAGGTCGCGCAGGTCTTCGGGCGGGAGGTTGTCGGTCAGGCCGGCGGGCATGAGCGAGCCGATGAATTCCCGCTTCGCGATGTCGGCCTGCGCCACGGTGTGCTCCGCGCCGGTCGGGTCGCGCAACGTAATCTCGCGGTCGTTGCCGGCCACGATCACGCCGATCTTTTCGTCACCATTCTTCGTCATCACCCGCACGGTTTCAAAGCCTTCCTTCACCTCGCGCTGCGGCTCGATGATCGTGCCGATGATGAACTCCAGCGGCTGCGCGCTCCCGATGGCATCCAGCGCTGGGCCGATCTTGCCGCCTTCCTCGCCGATGCGATGGCAGGTCAAACACGCCAGCTCGGGGCGATGGAAAATCTTCTTCCCGTTCTCCGCATTGCCCTTGGCCTGCACCTCGGTGACGAGGCCGCTGACCACGAAGGGCGAGGCGCGCAGGCGACCGTAGATCGGCACGATCGGCGCGCCCACTTGCTGCGCCACCTTCTTCGCGGGCGCGGGTTTCGGCGCGGGTTTGTCGAGCGTCTTCACGAGCGCGAGCCACTCGGGTTTCCAACCCGGCGCGCCTTGGGCGACGAGCGGTTCCCATTGCGGCTTGAGCACGGCGGTCGCGGCAGTCAGCGCGGTGTCGATGAAGCGGTCGTGCGGCTGCTGTGCGGCGCTGAGCACCACGACCATCGACTCCACGCGCGGCACGTTGCCCGCGGCCACGATCGCCGCGAGGCGCACGCGCGGGTCGGCGTCGTGCGCGAGATCGGCGAGCGTCTCCACGGTTTCAAACTCCAGCGGCAGCCGATCCGCCCAGCGGGCCAGCGTCGCGGCGGCGTAGGCGCGCGCCTCGGGCGACTTCGCGGCGAGCGTGCGCTTGAGCAGCGGCACGTCCACGACTTCGTGCGCCTCGAAGACCCCGAGCGCCTGCACGTGCGCGAAATCGAGATCGGGCGCCACCGGGTCGAGCTGCGGATACCAGTTGCGCAGGGCGCGCGTCACCGCCGCGGTCTCGCTGCTCCACAGCTTCATCTTCGCCTGCTCGCGCGGAGAGCGGTCCTTGCTCCGCAGCAGCTCGAAAAGCGACACAAAATCCGGCTGCGCCAGCGCCAGCACCGGCGGCGGCGTGAGCAGCGGGCGGCCCTTGTAAGTCACCCGCCAGATGCGCCCGTGCGCTTTGTCGCGATCGGGATGCCGGAAGCTCGCCTGGTAGTGGCCGATGATCGGGTTGTACCAGTCGCAAATGTAGAGCGCGCCATCGGGCCCCAGCTTCACATCCACCGGCCGGAAACTCCCGTGCGTGCTCTGGACCAGCGGCGGCAGCGTCGGGTGATCCACCACCTTCACGCCCGCGCCATCCTGCTCCAGGGCCAGCGTCCACACGCCGTTGTTGATGTAGCCGCCGGTGACCAGCGCGCCCTGCCATTCGTCGGGAAAGTGCGCGCTCTCGATGATCTCCGGGTTGCTCGTCTTGCGGCCCTTGCCCGTGGCCCAGATCGTCTCGCGACGCCCGCCCTGCCAGCCGCGGATCATCTCCGGCGTGGGGTAATACATGTTCCCGCTATTGCCCGCCGAGATCGCCGGCACGCCCCACTTCGTGAACGTCCAGCCCCACGGATTCTGCGGATCGGCGGCGCCGCCGAAGAACGCATCGAGCCGGTGCTCCCGCGGACGGAACCGCCAGAGCCCCGCCTGATCCAGCGCCACGATCCCATAGGGCGTCTCCACGCGGGAAAAGGCGTGCAGCCCCTGGCAAAACATCAGCTCCCCGGCGGGCGACCAGCGGAAGGAATTGAGGTTCTGGTGATTGTCCCCCGTGCCGAAGCCGCGCAGCACCACCTCGCGCCGGTCGGCCTTATCATCGCCGTCCGTGTCGGTGAGGAGGAGCAGCTTGGTGCCCTCGCCGACGTAGCAGGCGGATGGAACCGCGGAGGCGCGGAGGCGCGGAGATTCGGAGGAGGCTGGGGAGGACGTAGCAGAGGGCGCACCGGGCGCAGCGCTGCCTTTTTCCTCCCCTCCGCGCCTCTGCGCCTCCGCGGTTCCATCCACGGGCGCGATCTCCAGCCCCGTCGGAATCATCAGCCCGTCGGCAAAGACCGTCACCTTATCCGCGTAACCCGCGCCCTTGGTGTCCTCGAGGATCCACACCTTGTCGTTCGGTTCCTCGCCGGGTCGGATCTGCGGGTAGGTGGTGCTGCCGATCACCCAGAGCCGCCCGCGCGTATCCCAGCGCATCTGGATGGGCTTCAGCACGCCCTCGCGCTCGGAGGCGAAAAGATTGATCTCAAACCCCGGCGGCAGGCGGAAGGAGGCGAGCTCGGTCTCCGGGGCGTCGCGGTCGGGTGCCGGTGCGGGTGTCTGCGCGAGCACGGGCAGGGCGGTGGACGCGAGCAGCAGGAGGCCGCGGAGCAGGGGCGGTGGGAAAAGTGCCCCGGGCCGGAGTGGAGGGAGCGAGAGAGGGGGATGAGACTTCATACGAAAAGAGCGGGTTGAAGGACGGGCTCAGGAATCCATGAGCGAGGCCGGGCCCAGGTGGCGCAGGCCCCCGAAGCGCCCGGAAGGCGGTGTCGGATTTCGGACATGACCATCCGAAGCGTCGGAAGGTCTGGTCGGATTTCCGACAGCACCATCCCTGTCCCGCGTCGATTCTGCGAAGGTCACGATCATTTCCCGGCGGCGAGTTGGGCGGCGAGGGCGTCGATCTCCTTTTCCTTGGCCTCGATGAGCGGGAGGAAGGCTTCGCGCTCGGGCGGGAACCAGCGTTTGGAGGGATCGAGGTGATCGCGGCTGCTCGGCTGGGCGGTGCGGTCCCCGGCGAGGAAGGCCCAGTTCTGCGGCCGCCAGTAGTCGAACCAGAGGCGGTTCTTGGCGATGATGATCTGGCGCAGGGGTTCGTTCGCTTGACTTTCGATGATTCCAGCAAACCGGCTCATCCCGCGCGAGCCTTGGTGCATGTATCCAACGTCGAATGTATCGGCGAAACCGAATGCAATATGCGCATGACCTTCTTGAGTGAGGTGAACCTTGTCCGCTTTGAAGGCCAAAGGAGTCACGTTGTCGGTCATTTCGCCGACAATGACACGGAGTCCGCGGCGATGCACAAAACCGACGATTGCGGTAATGTAATCGCCTGCAGTTCTCATTTCGGGTGAGAAATCGACCGCAACTGTAGGCGTAGCGATGACCACCCGCCGTTTTCCCCCGCCGCTGAAACGCTCGATCAGCTTCTCGTACGCAGCGATGAACTCCGGCAGCTTCTCCTTGCCGGCGAGGCTTTCCATCTGGCCGAATTGCGCGATGACGACGGTGGCGCCGATCTTGTCGAGCTGCTCCTCCCACGTGGGGAAGTTCAGGTCGCGGCGCTGTTCGAAGACGGTGTCGCCTTCCCACGCGAGGTTGCGAAAGCGCAGGTGGTAGTCGGGGAGGGCGCGGGTGAGGAGGAGTTCAAGGTAGCCGTATTCGCTGGCCACGACCATGTCCTCGCCGCCGACGAGCGCGATGACGTCGCCCTTTTTAAAGAACGGCTCGGCGGCGCGGGCTGCCGGGAGGAAGAGGAGGATGAAGAGGGAGACCAGTCGGGGAGTGAGGTGAAGCATGGCGGGTGGGATTTTTTAGCCACGGATGAACACGGATGGAGGAAGTGGCTGGTTCTCTTTTATCCGTGTTTCATCGGTGACTATCCGTGGCTAAGCCTCAGCCAAGCGGCAGGCCGCTGGCCAGCATGAGTGTCTCCTGCACGGCGAGGTCGTGGGCGGGTGTGAAGGCGAAGGCTTTTTCGCCGCGGATGACGCGCGCGAGGTCGATGAAGTCGCCGTCGTAGCGTCCGACTTTCGGGAACTTCACGTCCTGGTAGCCGCGTTTGTATTCGCCGTGCGGGGCGTCGAGCGCGAGGCGGGCGGCGGCGGGTTCGAGCGGGCGGATGTCAAAGGTGCCTTTGGTCCCGCAGAGCACGAACTGCCGGCGCGCGCCGCCTTCCACCTCGACCATGGCGCTGCGCACGGTGACGGTGGCCCGCGGGTAATCGAGCACGGCGAGGTCGTTGTCGCTCCAGCCATCGCCGAGCGCGGAGACGCTGCGCCGGTGGGGCGTGACCTTTTCCGGACGCCCGAGGACGGTGACGACGGCATCGATGATGTGGCCGCCGAGCTCGAACATGCTGCCGCCGCGGTAGGCGAGCGCTTCTTTGCGACTGGCGGCGTCGAGGAGCTTGCTCATCGCGGTGTCGATGCTGAAGACCTCGCCGAGCGCGCCGTCGCGGAGGAGCTGCCCGAGGAGGACGAAGGCGGGGTTGTAGCGGAAGACGTAGCCCATCTGCACGGTGAGCCGGCGGCGCGTGGCGGCGTCGAGCAGGGCCTGGAAAGCGGGCAGCGATTCGCCGCCGGGTTTGTCGAGGTGCAGGTGTTGGCCCGCGGCGATACAGCGCGCGCCGGTGGGCACGAGGTCTTTCACCGCGGTCTCGACGGCGACGGCCTGCAGGCCGGGTGCATTGAGAAGCTGCTCCTCGGTGAGCCACGGGAGCCCGGCGTAGGTCTTGGATTTTTCCGCGCGGGCGCGGCGCTCGGGATCGGGCTCGACGATGCCTACGACCTCGAATTCCTCCGACGCGCGCATCGTGTCCATGATCCCCGCAGCGTGGCCGTGCGCGGTGCCGATCTGGCCGATGCGGATGCGCGGTGCTTTGGGTTTGGCATCCTGCGCGCGGCCGATGGTGACGGTGGCGAGACTGGCCAGCGCGGTGTCGCGGAGAAAAGTGCGGCGCGTGAATGGATGCATGGAGGGCTAGGTGAGGATTTGGATTTTGCCGTCGGGCGTTTTGCTGAAGGCGTGGACCTGTCTCTGGTCCGGGTCGAGATGACGGACGATGAATTTTTCCCGCGAGACCTGCAGGTGGGTGAAGCCATAGACGGCCTCGGCGTAAGGGCCGCGGGTCCGATCTTTGATCTCGTAGAGGCTGGCGCCACCGCCGCCGGAGACGACGAAGGAAGTGCGCAGCTTGTCGAACTCGAGGTGCTGCAGATCGTGGTCGTGGCCGCAGAAGTAGAAGTCCACGCCGTGCTTTTGAAAGAGCGGGCCGAAATCGGCGATGAGCGTGCGGGTGTCGCCGTGTTTGCCGTTGCTGTAGAGCGGGTGATGGCCCATGACGACGAGCCAAGGCGTGGTGCGCGGCTTGGCGAGTTCGCCGGTAAGCCAGGCGAGCTGGGCCGCGCGTTCCTCGTCGGTCATGAATTCGGCGGTGAGTGAGACGCGCTTGTAGTTGGTATCGATGACGAGGCAGGTGAGGAGCGGGTTCACCGCCGGCCAGTCGAGGCGATACCACTTGGCGGGCATCGTCCAACGGGTGCCGGGATGGGATTTGGCGTAGTCGAGTTCGGCCTGAAATTTTCCCGCGGGTTCGATGTGGTAATCGTGATTGCCGAGCATCGCCCAGCAGGGGCCGGGGAAAACGCTCGCGGGATACATGTCCTCGAAGTCCGTCTTCCAGCGCGGGTCCTGCGCGCGGCCGGGGAGCTTGCCATAGAAGTTGTCGCCCACGAGGAACAGCCCGTCGGGCTTGAGGCCGAGCTTGGTGGCGTAGCGCTGCATGCTCTTTGCCACAGACATCTGGGCTTTGCGGCTACCGCCGGCACCCCAATCGCCGATCATGAGGAAGTGCAGTTCGCCCGCGGCGACCTCCTGTGCCTGGACGAATGAAACGCGCGAGCCGAGCGCCAGCGCGGCGCTGAAAAAGAAGGTCTGGCGCAGCGCGTGGCGGCGGGTGATGGCGATTGGCGGGAGAGGCATGTCGGAGGGACTGAGCGTAGTGAGGAAGAGTCGAGGTGGCGAAACTTTAGATTCTCACTGGCCCGCGGGATTTGATCCAGACTACCGCGTCGCTTTTCATGCTGGCCGATTCCCAATAAAATTTGTCCGATCTTCCCGCGTAGGAGTCCGGTCCGTGCCCGATAAGCTAATCGCCGCTTCATCAATCCCCGCCGGTCTCAGCCCCCACTTCCAATATGAACAAGTTCTCGCCAATCATCACCGCGCTCGGTCTGGTTTTCGCCACCGTCACGCAAGCGGCCGAGCTTTCGCTGCACACGTTCCGCAAGGTCCGGCTGAACGAGCATTTCTGGGCGGAGGGCGCGACTTTCGGCGACTTCAATCGCGACGGAAAAATGGACATCGTCGCTGGGCCGTTTTGGTACGAAGGACCGGACTTCAAGACGCGGCACGAATACTACCCGGCGACGCAGACCTTCAAGCGCGCGGGCGCCGACGGGAAGGAAGAGGCGATCCCCGGCTTCGAGGGCGCGCTCGGGACGAAAAATACCTACTCGGACAACTTCTTCGCCTTCGTCCGCGACTTCGACGGCGACGGGTGGAGCGACATCCTGATTTACGGTTTTCCCGGCAAGGACGCGTCATGGTTCGAGAATCCGCAGGGCAAGGACGGCGCGTGGAAGCGGCATCGGATCTTTGAGCCGGTGGACAACGAGTCGCCGACCTTTGCCGACATCGATGCCGATGGGAAACCGGAGATCGTCTGCAACTCGGGCGGGTTCTTCGGCTACGCGGCGCAGGAGTCGAGCGACCCGACACAGCCGTGGAAATTCCACGCGATCTCGCCGCCCGGGAAGTGGGCGAAATTCACGCACGGGCTCGGCGTCGGCGATGTGACGGGCGACGGCAAGCCGGACATCATCGAAGCCGGCGGCGTGTGGGAGCAGCCGGCCTCGCTCGCGGGTGATCCCGTGTGGAAGAAGCACGCGGCGCCCTTCGGCAACGGCGCGCAGTTTTACGCCTACGATGTGAACGCCGACGGTCTGCCCGACGTGATCGGCAGCCTCGCGGCGCACGGCTACGGACTCGCGTGGTGGGAGCAGGTGCGCGAGGGCGGCGTGGTTTCGTTTCGCCGGCACCTCATCATGGGCGAGAAGCCGGAGGACAATCGCTACGGCGTCGTCTTCTCGCAGCTCCACGCGATCGACCTGGTGGATATGGATGGCGATGGGCTGAAGGACATCGTCGTTGGGAAACGCTTTTGGGCGCACGGTCCGCAGGGGGATCCGGAGCCGAATGCAGCCGCGGTCGTCTATTGGTTTCAGCTCGTGCGGAAGGGGAAGGACGTGGACTTCGTGCCGCACCGAATCGACGACGATTCGGGCGTCGGCACGCAGCTCGTGACTGGTGATGTGAATGGCGACGGTTTGCTCGACGTGCTCGTCGCCAACAAGAAGGGCGCGTTTGTGCATCTGCACGAGAAGAAGGCCGTAAGCGAAGCGGAATGGGCCAAGGCGCAGCCGAAGGCGAACCCGGCGTTTGTCGAAAACACCGCGCCGCTTTCGGCGCCAGCTCTCGCGAAACCGGCACCGGCGCTGGCCTCGGGCGCGAATCTCCCGACGGGCACGCTGCCGCTCGGCGAGAATGGCAAGCCGCTCAATCTCGATTTCGAGGACGGCACGTTGCGCGACTGGTCGGCGACGGGCGATGCTTTCAACGGCCAGCCGGTGCGCGGGCCGATCGACCAGACGCGCAAGTTTGGCAGCGGCAAGGTCGCGAATCACCAAGGCGAATTTTGGATCGGCGGTTACGAAAAGCTGGAGGACAAACCGCAGGGCACGCTGACCTCGGCGCCGTTCAAGGCGACGCAGCCGTGGGCATCGTTCCGCCTCGGGGCGACGGCGCTGACCGGCACGCGGATCGAGTTGGTGCGCGCGGATACGCAGGAGGTTTTCTTCACGACGCGCGGGCGCAGTTCGGAGACGATGACGCCGACGGTCGTCGATCTGCAGCCGCTCAAGGACAAGGAAATCTTCATCCGCATCGTGGACAGCGAAAGCGGGGGCTGGGGGCATGTGAACTTCGACGACTTCCGCTTTCACGCGCAGAAGCCCGTGGTCGCCGCGCCCGCCGTGGCGCAGGCTGCCCAGAGCGATCCGGTCCCGAAGGATACGATCAAGTTTGCCGGGCTCAAACCGGAGGAAGCGGCGAAGGCGATGACCCTGCCGCCCGGTTTTCGCGCGCAGCTTTTCGCCGGTGAACCCGATGTGCAGCAGCCGGTGGCTTTCGCGCTCGATGATCGCGGGCGGCTCTGGGTGGCCGAGGCGTATTCGTATCCGATCCGCCAGCCGGAAGGGCAGGGGAAGGACCGCATCGTGGTGCTCGAGGACCAGGACGGCGACGGCACTTTCGACCGGCGCACGGTCTTCGTGGAAGGGCTGAATCTGGTCAGTGGCCTCGAGGTTGGCTTCGGCGGGGTGTGGGTCGGTGCGGCGCCTTATTTGATGTTCATCCCGATCGCGGATGGCGATGCGCCGAAGCCCGCGGGTGAGCCGAAGATCCTGCTCGATGGCTGGGGCTACGGCGATACGCACGAGACGATGAACACTTTCTCCTGGGGCCCGGACGGCTGGCTCTACGGCTGCCACGGCGTCTTCACGCACAGCGTGGTCGGCAAGCCCGGCACGGCAGAGGACGCGCGGGTGAAGATCAACGCGGGCATCTGGCGTTATCACCCGACGCAGCATCGTTTCGAGGTCTTTGCCGAAGGCACGAGCAACCCGTGGGGACTCGACTTCAACGAGTACGGCCACGCAATCATCGAGGCCTGCGTGATCCCGCACCTCTGGCACATCGTCCAAGGTGCGCACTACACGCGCCAGGCCGGCCAGCACTTTAATCCGCACCTCTACGGGAATATCACGACGATCGCCGATCACGCGCACTTCGCCGGCAAGACGCCGCATGGCGGGAACGGCCGCAGCGATTCGGCGGGCGGCGGGCACGCGCACGCCGGGCTGATGGTCTATCTCGGCGGAAGCTGGCCGGAGAAATATCGCGGGCAGGCTTTCATGAACAACATCCACGGCGCGCGGATCAACATGGACATCCTCGAACCGAAGGGCAGCGGGTACGTCGGCAAACATGGCGCCGACTTCATCTTCTTCAACGACGCATGGTCCCAGATCGTGAACCTGCAATACGATCAGGACGGCTCGCTTTACCTCATCGATTGGTACGACAAGCAGCAGTGCCACACGCGCAATGTCGGCGATCACGACCGCGCCAACGGTCGCATCTTCAAGGTGGTCTATGGGGAGACGAAGACGACGGCGGTGGACATGACGAAATTGAACGATTCTCAGTTGATAACGGAGCAGCTCAAAAAGCAGGAATGGCGGGTGCGTCACGCGCGGCGGATTTTGCAGGAGCGCGCGACGGCCGGGAAAGTGGGGCAGTTAGAGATCTCCTTTCTGCGCAGCATGCTGGGACTGGAGAAGGGCAACTTCGGCACGATCACATTGAACGACCCGAAGGGCGTTGCCCACGCACTCGAAAGCGAAGAAGCGCACTTGCGGCTGTTGTGGACACTGCATGTCGTGGGTGGCCTGCGCGAAGAGGATGGGCTGAAGCTGCTGCAATCGAAGCATCCTCATGTGCGGGCGTGGACCGTGCAGTTGCTCTGCGAAAACCTCGGTGAATCCGACATCGGGAGGGCGAGCGTCGCCGCCGACTCACACAGCAGAGATGACATCGCGCGGAAACGCGCACCCTCCCCGGCCGTGCTCGATGCGCTGGTGCGGCTCGCGCGGCAGGATGAATCGCCAGTGGTCCGGCTCTACCTCACTTCGGCGGCGCAGCGGCTGGCGCCCGAGCAGCGCTGGGACATTCTCGCTGCGCTGCAAGTGCGCGGGGAAGATGCGGGTGATCACAATCTGCCGTTGCTGAATTGGTACGCCTTTGAGCCGCTCGTCGTGGCGGATTATCAGCGCGCATTGAAGCTGGCATTCGACTCGAAGCTGCCGCGCACGCTGGAGTTTACCGCACGCCGCGCCGCTTCGCTCAACCTGCCCAACGCCATGAACGCGGTCGTGGCCACGCTGGCCCGCGCGACTGATGACGAGCGGCGACTGGCGATGCTCACCGGCGTGACCGCGGCCTTGCAGGGCCAGCGCACGGCGCCTTTGCCCGCGGGCTGGGATCGGGTGGAGACGAACCTCGCGGCGAGCGCGAACGCGGCCATCCGCAGCCAGACGCAGGGGCTTTCGCTCACCTTTGGAAGCGCCTCCGCGCTCACCGCCGCGCGGGAAATGCTGAGCGACAAGAGCGCGGGCGTCGAAAGTCGGCAACGGGCGCTCGCGGCCTTGCTCAACGTCAAGGACGCGCACCTGCCGCCGCTGCTGCTGCAACTCGTGAACGAGCCCGCTCTACGCGCCGCGGCGATTCGAGGTCTGGCCGCTTTCAACGAACCAAAAACACCGACGGCGTTGCTGGCGGTCTACGCCACGTTGCCGGAGAACGAGAAGCGCGACGTGCTGCTCACGCTCGTTTCTCGCACGGCGTTCGCTCAGCCGCTGCTCACGGCGATCGCGGAAAACCGCGTTCCCGTTCGCGACCTTTCCGCAGAGATCGCCCGGCAACTGCGCGGCCTGAATCAGCCCGACCTCACGGCGCAGCTCGACAAGGTGTGGGGTGTGACGCGGGAATCGCCGGCCGACAAGCTGGCCGCCAAAGCCAAATACAAGCTGCTCATCAACAACCCCGCGATGCCGAAGCCCGATCCATCGCGGGGACGCGCGCTCTTCGCGCAGACCTGCGCCGCGTGCCACACTCTCTTCGGCGAAGGCGGCAAGATCGGCCCGGATATCACCGGCTCGAATCGCGCCGATCTCGACTACCTCCTGCACAACATCCTCGATCCGAACGCCGAGATTCCGAACGCCTACCGCACGGCGATGATCGAGCTGAAGGACGGCCGCGTGCTCGCTGGCGTGGCCAATCAGCAGGACCCGAAGGTCGTGAGCGTCGTCACGCCGAACGAGACGCTGACGCTCCCGCGCAGCGAAATCAAAGCGCTGACCATGGCAGAAATGTCGATGATGCCGGAAGGCCTTCTCACGCCGTGGAGCGAGCGGGATGTGCGCGATCTCATCGCTTACCTGCGCAGCCCGGCTCAAGTGCCGCTGCCCGCGAAATAACTCGAATAACCGCAGGCGCACGTTTGCGGAAAAATGACTGGCTCCGCGGATTTGGTCAGCCACCATTTCGAGAACCTTCCATTCACCTCATGCCTCTCCACCTTTCTCCGCTTCCCCGTCGTGAGTTCCTGCGCCGCTCACTCGCGGCGAGTCTTGGCTTGTTCGGCTGGTCGGCCCTGCGCGGCTATGCGGCTGGTGGCGATCCGGATCGCTGGGCGCTGCTTTCCGATACGCACATCGCGGAAGATCCCGCGACGATCGCCCGCGACGTGAATCTGGCGGAAAACCTGCGCTCGGTGATCGCGCAAGTGCGCGCCTTGCCGACGGCTCCGGCGGGCCTCTTGCTCAATGGCGACTGCTCGCTCGATCGTGGGATTCCTGGCGACTACACGACTTTGACGAACCTTTTCCAGCCGGTGATCGAAGCGCGGCTTCCGCTGCATTTCCTGCTCGGTAATCACGACGAGCGCGAGGTGTTTTGGTCGTCGCTCAAGGATGTGAAAGCGGCGGCACTCCCTGTCGCGAGCAAACACGTGGCGGTCGTGGAAGCGGCGCGCGCAAATTGGTTCCTGCTCGATTCTCTGGAGGTGACGAAGCAGACCCCCGGCCGACTCGGCGACGAGCAGCGCGCGTGGCTGGCGAAGGCGCTGGATGCGCGCCCGGACAAACCCGCGCTCGTCATGGTCCATCACAATCCCATTCTCCCGGATGCGGTGAAAAAAACGGGCCTGCTCGATACGGCGGAGCTGCTCGAAATCCTCGTGCCGCGGCGACAGGTGAAGGCGCTGTTTTACGGCCACAGCCACACGTGGCGGCGAGCCGAGCAGGATGGGATTCACCTCATCAACCTTCCCGCCGTGGCCTACTGTTTTAAGCCGGAGGAAGTGACGGGTTGGGTGGATTGCCGCCTGCGCGCGGATGGGGCTTCGCTCGAAATGCGCGCCCACAACACGCAGCACGCGGAGCACGGCAAGGTGACCGACCTGACCTGGCGCGCCGCCTAGCGTCGGCGGCTGAGCCCGGCTTTTTCCAATCCGCCAGCCAGCGCGGCGAAAGACTTCTGCGCGGCCACGCGGGGATCGTAGCCCGGTTGCTTGAAGATCATGCCGCTGACTTCGACCACGACATCACCGCGGTAGCCGAGCGTTTGCAGCTTCTTGAAGTAGGCGCCGTAGTCGGTCGTGCCTTCGCCGGGTAGGAGAAACTCGACCTTGTTGTCCGCCGACATACGCCCGTCTTTTACGTGGATGAAGCGGGTTTGCGGCAGGATGGCGGTGAGCGTCTCGTCGAGCGCGAGGCCCTGCAGTTGGAAGTGGCTGAAGTCGTAGGCGAGCTTGATCCACGGGCTGTCGGCCGCGCGTTGCAGCCAGAGCAGGCGCTCGGGATTTTGCACCGCGCTCATGATGTGCGCCTTGATCGCGACGACGCTCTTGGCCTCGGCCGCTGCGGCGGCCCAGACGCGCAGGCTTTCGGCCATGCGATCCTTGACCTGCTCCCACTCAGCGGGCTTGCCGCCGAGCACGGTCTCGATCGGCGGCGGCGAATCGGGAGCGAGGTCGTGGGCCAACTGGGCCGCGGCTTTGAGGCGCTCCAATTGTTGCTTCTGCTTGGCGTCGTCCACGAGCAGCGAGAAGTTTTCCATCAATCCCGAGACGCGCAATTTTTGCGCGGTGAGCGTTTCGCGGAGCTTCGCCCGATCCGCTGGCGAGAGCAGCGCGGGGACGGTCGGATACCCTTCGAGCAGGCAAAGCTCGACGTTGTCGTAGCCAGTCTCCGCGCATGCTTTGAGCGCGTCGTCGAGCGACAGCGATTTCATCCCGTAGAGGGTGAAGCCGAGGCCGAACCCGGCGGCGGGTTTTTCTGCGGCGAGCAACGAATGACCGAGCCAGCCGAGGCTGGCGGTCGCGGCAGTTTGCCGCAGGAAATGGCGGCGGCTGAGCGGAGAGGACATGGCGCAGGTCGGTTGTCGCGGACTACGAAGCGGCGTTGAGCATGCGCATGAATTCGCGCATCAGTGGCGCATTGTCGTGCCAGGTGCGGGCACTGACGAGGTGGCCGTCGATGACGTGGGATTTGTTCACGTACTTCGCGCCGCCTTGCTCCACATCGAGCTGGCACTTGGCCACGGTCGTGATCGTTTTGCCGCGGATGACATCGGCCGCGGTGAGGATCTCGATGCCGTGGCAGACCATCGCCACGGGCTTTTTCTTGTCGAAGAAGTGCTTGGTGATTTTGAGGAGATCCTTGTCGTAGCGCAGGTATTCCGGGGCGCGTCCGCCGGAGACGAACAGGCCCACGTATTCCTCGGGCTTTACGTCCTTGAAGGCGATGGTCGCGCGCACATGGTAGGCCGCGCTTTCCCTGGTGATGTCCCACTTCGGCTCGTCCTTGGCCTGCGGCGGGATTTCATGCAGCACGCCGTGGTAGAGGCGCGCTTCGGGTCCAGCGACCACGGCTTCGTAACCGTCCTCCGCAAGGCGGAAGATAGGGTAGAGCGTGTCCATGACTTCGGTGGCATCGCCAATCGGAATGAGGACTTTCTTGGACTTCGGGGAGCGCTTGGATTTTTGGGGCATGCGCGACTGCTAGCAGGTTCTCCCGATGCCGCCAAGGGGCACGCCAGCGGAGTTGGTTTTTCGTTCGCTTGAAAAAAGTGAGAAGGGAGTCGGGCGGGCGTTTTTTTCCCGATCGACTGCGACCATATGGTGACGGTGGTGTTCTCTCCGGCCTGCTCATGTTCCGTTATTTTTTCCTGCTTTTATCCACTGCGATCACCGCTCTCGCCGCGTCGGAGCGCGCTGCGGCTAAACCGAATATCGTCTTCATCATGGGCCGAACGTCACTGAAGTCCCGCTGGACCGCGACATCATCGCCCAGCAACTCAAGGCCGCCGGCTACGCGACCGGCATGTTTGGTAAATGGCACATCGGCCAAAAAGGCGTATACCAGCCGGGCAAGCGCGGCTTCGACGAGGCCATCGTGAGCATGGGTCAGCACTTCGATTTCGCCACGAACCCGGCGACCGATTACCCCAAGGGCACCTACCTCGCGGACTTCCTCACCGACAAACCGGAACTGCGCCGAAGCCAGCGCGGCTTATTTTTTCGGGTTTAGAAATGCGATTAGGTCCGCGAGTTCTTGCACGTTCAGGATTTGATCGAGGCCCTGGGGCATGAGCGAAGCGGTGCCCGGCTGCATCTCCGTGACATCGGCGCGGGCGAGGCGTTCCTCGGTTTGCGGGCCGGTGGCGAGAAGCACTTCGTCCGGGGAATTCTTGCGCAGCAGGCCGAAGTGCTGGACGCCGTCGCGGGTCGTAACGGTGAACGGTTCGTAGCCCTGCACGAAGGTCGCGCTCGGGGCGACGATCGCTTCCAGCAGGTCGCGAGTGGTTCGCGCCTGGCCAATGCGCGTGAGGTCGGGGCCGAATTTTCCGCCCGCGTAGCCGATGGCGTGGCAGGCGGTGCAGGCGGCTTTGGTGCTGTTGAAGACGGCTTGTCCGCGGCGTTCGTCGCCGGCGGGCAACTCGGCGGCGAGCTTGGTGATGCGGGCGTTCAAGTGCGCGCTGTCGGCGTTCAGGCGAGTGACCAATTCCTCACCCGCGGTCTGGACCGGTGCGGAATATTTCGCGA
>ENA-ORBV01007211-ORBV01007211.1-microbial-mat-metagenome-genome-assembly--contig:-NODE-7211-length-19174-cov-5.712520_pt1 | contig 19174 bp, 13 predicted proteins | sample MGYA00237777_ERZ505514 | MGnify/ENA primary metagenome ERZ505514 (study PRJEB26160, sample SAMN06269048) | microbial mat metagenome | isolation source: Oligotrophic lake microbial mat | place... | reverse complement strand
CCCACATTCCATGCATCAGAATTCGGACTTCCTATATCAGTGCTTTCACCCAGCCTGATTCTTGAGTAACCTCCTTCAAGACTTCCGGTAAAATTATACTTCGATGCATAACGGAATCTTCCGTATGCATCTATTCTTCCTTTTGAAAAATAGCTGGTTGTAAATGCGAAGTCCGTGTAATTATTAATTGCCCAGAAATATCCGAGACGTGAAAGATATTTTCCGTAAGTCCCGTCATCACCGAATTTCGGCGGGATCAAGCCCGATGACCTTCCCGATCACATCGATATCGATCTGACCGGCCTGGGCATCGGCGATTCGGTGCACATCAATGCCGTGACGCTGCCGAACGGCATTAAGCCGACGATCGCGCGTAACTTCACGATCTGCACGATCGCACCGCCGACCGTCATGACCGCGGAAGAAGAAAAGCCCGCCGCAGCCGCTGCTGCGGACGGCGCCGCTGCCGCTCCGGGCGCCGCCGCTCCGGGCGCCGCTGCCGGCGCTGCCCCCGCGGCGGATGCCAAGGGTGGTGCTGCGAAGCCCGCAGCCGCCAAACCCGCGGCCGCCAAGCCCGCGGCCAAGAAGTAAGAGTACGCGATGTCTCGCGCCGATACGCTTCGGCGCGAGACATCTGTTTCTCATTCTGGCGTTTCTTATTCTGGCGTTTCTTTTTTCTCGCGCGCATTTTCTTCGCGAAACCAACGCTCCCTTTCACGGACGATGCTTTAGAAGGCCCCCATGCGTCTCCTGGTCGGCCTCGGCAATCCCGGCGAACGCTACGCCCAAAATCGTCACAACATCGGTTTCATTGCGCTCGACAAAATCGCCGAACGTTATCGATTCTCGCCGTGGCGCGCGCGTTCCTCGGAGTCACCGAAGCCGGAAACTGGCCGGCGGGTACGAAAGCGGTGGCGAGCTGGTTTCCGCAAAAGCGCCGGGCCTTCGCGATGGCGGTGTTCGACAGTGGGTCGGCGATCGGCGCGGTCATTGCGCCGCCATTGGTGGCATTTCTCGCACTGAAATATGGCTGGCGTTCAGCGTTTGTGGTGACCGGCGTTCTTGGCTTCGTCTGGCTCGTGGGTTGGCTGTGGATTTACCACGCTCCGCATGAGCATCCCAAGCTCACCGCTCAACAGCGCGACGACGTGCTGCGCGAACTCGGAGTAGGGAGGCCGAAGCCGCCCGTATTCGGAGCGGCGTTACGGCGGATCCTCGGCGAGCGGCAATTGTGGGGTTTGATGGCAACGCGGCTGATGGCGACGCCCGTGTGGTGGTTTTATGTTTTCTGGCTGCCGGATTATCTCAGCAAAGGACGCGGCTTCTCGCTGCAGGATATCGGATTCTACGGCTGGATTCCGTATCTCACGGTCGACTTTGGAAAGATGCTCGGAGGAGCGGCGTCCGACGCGCTGCTCGCCCGCGGTCGCAGCGCGACGTTCGCTCGCAAGACGGTGATGGTGTTGGGCGCACTGGCGATGCTCGGCGGTCTCCAGGTGGTGAACGCGCCCACCGCGGCCGCGGCCATCATGTGGGTGTGCCTCGCAACATTCGGCTTCGGCATGTGGAGCGCAAATATCCTGGCGCTGCATGCTGACATCTTCCCCGCCGAGACCATGGGGTCGGCGATGGGCTCGACGCTGATGGCGGCCAGTCTCAGTGGCGCGGCCTTCACCTTCCTCGTCGGGCAGATGGTGGACCGCGCGGGCTACTCGGCGGTGTTTTGGATTGTGGGACTACTGCCGCTCGCCGCGTGTCTCGCGCTGTTTTTCGGGATTGGCCGCGTGGAGCGAATCCGCGAAGTCTGACACCCACCGTGAACGTCTTTATCCGCGAGGATTTTTTATTGCGCAGCAAAATCGCGCGGGAGCTCTATCATGGCGTCGCGGAGCCGCTGCCGATTATTGATTATCACTGTCACCTCGATCCGCTCGATCTCGCCACGGATCGGCGCTTCGACAATCTCGCCCAACTCTGGGTGACGAGTGATCCGTACAAGCACCGCGCGATGAGACTCGCCGGAGTTCCCGAACATGCGATTACCGGAAACGCGAGCGACCAGGAAAAGTTTGAACGATGGGCGGCGACGGTGCCGCTCACGCTTGGGAATCCCTTGCATCCATGGTCGGCCCTTGAGCTGAAGCGCTATTTCGGAATCGACGAGCCACTCACAGCGGCATCAGCGAAACGCATTTGGGCCGCGTGCAACGCGCGTCTCGCCGAACCCGGCTTCACCGCGCGCGGGTTGTTGCGGCAACGCAACGTCGCCTGCGTCTGCACCAGCGATCGCCTGCTGGCTGATCTGGCTCCGCACGCAGCCGTGGCGCGGGCAGGGGAGGGCTTGCGCGTGCTGCCGTCCTTGCGGGCGGACGAGATTGTTGCCGTGGGTGGATCCGAGTTCGCGTCCTGGGTGCAGGAACTCGGCGTCGCCACGGGTGTTGCGATCGACAACTTGGATGCGTTTTACGGAGCGATCTCGCGCCAGCTGGATGAGTTTGCCGCCGCCGGATGTCGCCTGGCGGATCACGCGCTCGACGATTTCGTTTATCTCGAAACAAACGACGCTGACGCAGCCATCCTCTTTGCGCGGCGATTGCGGGCCGAAGCGTTGAGCGACGTTGAGCTGATCCGGTTGCGTTCGGCGTTGCTGCGATTTCTGGGCACCGCCTACGCGCAAAGGAAGTGGGTGATGCAGCTGCATATTGGCGCTCAGCGGCAGACAAGTTCGCGGCTGCGGCGCTTGGCGGGCCCGGCGGGCGGATACGCGGCGATTGGGCGGCCCTGCGACGTGCCGAGTCTCTGTCGTTGGTTCGACGAGCTCGAGTGGGCTGAGGCGTTGCCCCGCGTGGTTCTCTATCCGCTGAATCCCGCGGATTACGTCCCGCTCGCGGTGCTCACGGGATCATTCGCGGCCGACGATGTTGCCGGCAAACTTCAGCTCGGGCCCGCGTGGTGGTTTAACGATCACGCGAGCGGCATGCGGTCGCAACTCGATGCCGTGGCGAATCACAGCCTGCTCATGGGGTTCATCGGCATGACGACCGACTCGCGTAGCGTCCTTTCAATGACGCGGCACGAATATTTTCGCCGCGTGTTGTGCGACTGGATCGGGGAGCACGTGGAACGCGGGACATTTCCGGACGATCCTGCTTTGCTAGGTGAACTCGTGCGCGCGACGTGCCACGAAAATGCCCGGCGACTCGTCGCTAGCCCGAATATATCACCCTCAGATTTGTCATCGCGAACCCGAGGAACGAGGGCGTGGCGATCCCGCTAGATGGATTGCTTCGTCGCTGCGCTTCTCGCCATGACAAGGTAATAATAGACGTACACAGCGTGTAGAGCGTTCACGCCAGAGTGTGAAATATTCCGGCTAGCTAACTTCTTTCATTCATGACTTATCCCAGCTTCGACCAAAAAACGGTGGTTATCACGGGCGCCGGTGGCACCCTGTGTTCCGTCATCGCGAAGGATCTTGCCCGGCAGGGGGCGAAGGTCGCTTTGCTGGGTCGCACCGTCGCTTCGCTTGAAACGGTTGCGGAGGAAATTCGCGCGGCGGGAGGGGTTGCCCTTCATCTCGCGTGCGATGTCGTGGATGTCGCGTCGGTCGAGCGCGCCCGCGAGGCCGTCACCCGCGAACTCGGGGTTTGCCATATGCTGCTTAATGGTGCGGGCGGAAATCATGCGGATGCCATCACGACGGTGACGGAGTTTTCTCCGCTTGAGCTGGCCGCCGATAAACCGGCCGGCACGCGCGGATTCTTCGATCTCGATCTGAAGCGTTTTGACGACGTCGTGCGGGTCAACACGCTCGGCACGGTTATTCCCTGCCAGGTATTTGGTCGCGAAATGGCGCGGCTCAACCGGGGTTCGATTTTGAATTTTGCATCGATGAATAGCTATCGTCCCCTGACGCGCGTGGCGGCGTATGCGATGGCGAAGGCGGGAATCGTGAGTTTCACCGAGTGGCTCTCGGTCTACCTGGCACCGGCGAATATTCGGGTGAACGCCGTGGCGCCCGGGTTCTTTGTCAACGAACGCAGCCGCAAGATCCTGATGACGCCCGAGGGCGGACTCAGCCCGCGCGGACAAAACGTGATGGGCCACACGCCGTTGAAGCGCTTCGGCGAAGCCAAGGAGTTGCTGGGCGCGGTTGCCTGGCTCCTCGATGACGATCGCGCCGCGTTCGTGACGGGGGTGACATTACCGGTCGACGGAGGATTCCTGGCTTCCGCCGGAGTCTGAATTGTGATTGCGAAGGAGGTTTGCCGACTGCGGCAATCCATCGGTTCGATCGCTATTTGGATTCTGAATGGCGTGTGGGGTCGGGTGGGGTGGTACCGGAATATCGGCACGCGCACGCAGCCCCGGCTCGCGGCAGCTCAGCCGGTTGAAGTTGCCCGGCAGGAGCGTCAGTGGCTGCGCTGGAATTGGTGGCGGCCAAAAGGCAATGAACTTGTCATACTAATCGCCCGTATAATATAGACAATTGTCATCGCGAGAGCTAGACCAACCCGACGTTGGGTGGAATCGCCAATGAACACCCAAGATTGTCATTGCGAACGAGGCTGGCCGAGCGTGGCAATCCATCGGGACACGTGGATTGCCGCAGTCGCTTAGGCTCCTTCGCAACGACAAGCTGTAGGTGTTCATTAGGTACGCGAAGCGCACCGTGGCGATCCAGCTGGATTGCTTCGCCGCTTCGCTCCTCGCAATGACAGTCTAAAAATCACGGGCTACTCGTGTAAGGCTTGGTTTTCCGACGCCCATCTCGAAACATTTCAACGCTCCCGCATCGATCACATCATTCATCTATTATATGATATCGATTCATCTAAACGTCGTTGACTCGGGGTCGCGTTCCCATGATCTCAGCGCCATGTACCCTTCCCCTTGTGCCGGCGCAGCCCTGCGCTCACTCCTAAGCCTCCTGGCTGGGTTTTGCTTGGTCACGGGTCTGCTGGCAGCCGACTCCAGTTCAACGACCGCGACGCTCAGCGGCACGGTAGGCAATCGCGCCACGGGCAACTTGCTCGAGGGCGCGACAGTTGAAATCCCCGCGCTGAATCGGAGCGCGATCACGGATTCTTCGGGTCGCTTCGTCTTGGGTGGCCTGCCCGCTGGCCTCCACGAAATCGTGGTGGCCTACACGGGATTGGACACCGTGCGTGAGACGGCGACGGTGAACGCGGGCCAGCGGTCGACCCGCGATTTCAAGCTTTTGGCGGAAATTTATCAGCTCAGCGAGTTTCGGATTTCAGGGGAGCGCGAAGGGAATGCCGCGGCGATCACCGCGCGGCGTAACGCCGCAAACGTCAAGAACGTCGTGGCGCTCGATGCGTACGGCAATCTTCCTAACATGAGCGCTGGGGAGTTGGTCGTGCGCCTGCCTGGCGTGACGGGGCAGCTCGATCAGGAAGGCAACGTGGTTGCAGTGATGATCCGCGGCACCGCTCCGGGCCTCAATCGCGTTAACGTCGATGGCAACCTGGTCTCCAACGTCGGTGGCTTCGGTCGTAATTTCCAGACGCACAGTCTCACCGGCGCGATGTTCGAACAGGTCGAACTCGTAAAGGGCCATCTGCCGGATCAGAGTGCTGATTCCGTGGGTGGTAGCGTGAATCTGAAAACGCGGTCGCCCCTCAGCATCTCCGAGAGGCGACGAATCAACTACAGCTTCGGCGCGCGTTGGGCACCGTCGTTCTTCGACCAGGCGCCGATGCGCGAGAAACATCCGATCCACCCCCAGTTGAATCTCGGCTATCAGGAAGTTTTCGACGTCGCCGGAGGTTCACGAAATCTCGGCATTTCGCTGACCACGTTCTATAGCGAGAATGTTAACGCGCCCCATTTCTACTCGTATGACTATCAGGCCACCACGGCTTCGCCGGCGTTCATCTGGGACTACCGGTCCTATAGCCAATACAACAACCGCAAGCAGTCGGCGGTGAACCTGAAAGCGGAGTATCGGTTGACCGAGAATACGAAGCTCATTCTCAACGGTATCTATAATGACGCCCTGGAAGCGTTTGACCGTCGCTACACCGCGCGCTTCTTTTCCAACCAGACGGTGGCGACCGTGGTTAACGGCACACCCACAGGCACCGGCGCGATTCTGCCCGGGTACACGGATCGCATCACGGACGTGCGCGCGGTCGCGGGATCGAATCTGCAAACGACCTCGGTGCTGAACTCGTTTTTCAATCGTACCCGAATGATCGGACTCGGCGCCGAGCACCGTTACGCACGGTGGGAATTCGACTATGACGCCAACTTCAGCCGGACGCACATCAACCTCGCGGCGGGATTGAACGGACCCGGCGGATCGCTGTCGGCCACGATCTCCGCGATCGGCTGGCGGGTTGATGCTTCGGATCCAGAAAACCCCGTCTTCACGCAGACGGCAGGTCCGAGCATCTACGACATTGCCAATTACCGTACCGGAGTGGTGCTGACCAAGCGAAACAACTCGCGTGACGTCGATATCTACAATGCCAAAGCGAACGTGCTTTATCGGCCTGAACTTGCGGTGCCAATGCGACTGAAAAGTGGCGTCGCATTTCGTTCGCATGAAGTCGGAGAGGTGAGCGGTCAGGTGCGCTGGAATTATATCGGCAATCAACCGCTCTCGCCGCTGACCAACGACGAGATGTTCGATGCGGTACGCACGGGCAAAGTGATCCCGTTTGTGGAAACGTCCGCGCTGACCAGCCAATTGTCCAATTCACAGCTCTGGTCCGAGGATATCTTCAATCGGGAGACCAATCGATTTTCGGGCACTCGCAATGCCACCGAGGAGATCACGGCCGGTTATCTGATGGCGGACGCGAAAATTCGTCGCCTCAGTGTCGTCGCTGGGGTGCGGGGCGAACACACCGAAGTCAGCGGCTTCGGCTACGTTCGCGTCGCGCCCGCCACGGCGGCACAGATTCCGGATCCGGTGGCGCGCGCCCGGCATGACTGGGACCACCCGGTCACCAATAACGGCAGCAACACGAAGTGGTTTCCGAGCGTGCATTTTACCTATGATGTCTTGCCTGCCGTCAAAGCGCGGGCGAGTTGGTCAACGAGCTTCGGTCGCCCGTCCTTTGGTAGCTTGGTTCCAGCGGCGGCGATTTCTGAGGCCGCGCGCACGGTTCGGATCAACAACCCGAGCCTCGAGCCGCAGTATGCCAAGAACATCGATCTCTCATTGGAATATTACTTCAAACCTGCCGGTATGTTCTCCGTGGGTTACTTTCGCAAAGACATCGGCGACTATATCGTGACCCGCGACATCGGCATCGTGCCGATTGGAGTGAGCAATGGATTCGATGGTGACTACGAGGGATTCACCCTGCAGTCCCAGAGCAATTCGGGCTCGGCGAAGATATCGGGCTTTGAATTCGACTACCGGCAACAGCTGACATTCCTGCCGGGGCCACTGCAGGGATTCGCCGTCAGTACCAACTTCACGCTCCTCTCGGCCTCGGGCAATTATGGCGGGCCGCGCGAGCGCTCGACGAGCGAGATTGTCGATTTCGTGCCGGAGAGCGGCAACGCGAGCCTCTCGTATGCCCGCGGCAAGTTTGGCGCGAATATCCTCCTCAACTACACCGGGCGTTATCTCGACTCGTTTTCCGATAACGCCTCGCGCCTGAGCTTCCGAGCGTCACGCACGATCGTAAATGCTGGCCTCTCGTATCAGTTTCGCCCCTACCTTACGTTCTTCTGTGACGTCATGAATGTGTTCAGCGAGCCCCAGCGCCTCTACCGGGGCGGTCCGTCGCGGCCGAGCCAGGTTCTCAGCAACGATCCAGCAATGACGTTCGGCGTCAGCGGCCGCTTCTAACGAATCATGCGCGCCACGTCTGTCCTGCTGGGAGCGGTGCTGGGATTGCAGGCCAGCGCGGCCAATCTGACACTGCCGGAAGAGCTGCCGAGACTCAGCTTCAACAACCCTTCACTTGTCACCGACTTGGGGGTGGGGTTGTGGAGCTGGCCGCTGCCGATGGACTACAATGGCGACGGACTGATGGATCTCGTGGTGGTTTCCACGGGCGTTCCGGCGAATGGGATCTGGTATTTCCAAAACACCGGGCAGGTCGAGTCCGCCACGCGGCTGCCGCTTTTCGCCGCGGCGACGTACCTTGGACCAGCAACCGGACGACCGCGGCTCGATCCGCAGGTCTCCTATGTGAACGGCCAACCCGTCGTCACTACGCCGGGCTTCGTTCACCCTGATTTCAAAACGGTGGGTTTTGCCCAAGGAGTGAAGTTCGTGGCCAACCCGGAAATCAAATCAGGGCCAGGGAGCGTTCGTTCGCAGCAATGGCGGTATACCGATTACGATGGGGATGGCGCCTATGACTTGGTGGTAGGCGTGCAATTTGGCGGCGACTATGGCCGCGCCGGCAGCTATGACGCCTCCGGAAAATGGCTGGGCGGCCCTCTGCGCGGTTATGTTTATTGGCTCAAGAACACCGGCACGAATAAGGAGCCGGCCTATAGTGAACCGAAACAACTCGTCGGCTCGGACGGCGCACCGATCGACGTCTATGGTTTGCCGTCGCCGAGTTTCGCGGATTTCCGCGGCGTCGGAAAACAGGACCTGATCTGCGGCGAGTTCCTGGACGGCTTCACCTACTTCGAGAACATCGGAACCCGGGAAGAGCCGAAATATGCCCGGGGTCGACGCCTGAAGCTCGGCGGCGAAGAGTTAAGGATGGATCTCTGCATGATCACGCCGGTCGCGGTGGATTTCGATCGCGATGGGAAACCGGATTTGGTGGTGGGCGACGAAGATGGCCGGGTCGCGTTCTTGAGAAACATGGGTGCGGTGGTGGATGGCGTCCCGCAGTTCACCGCACCGCGCTATTTCCGGCAGCAGGCCGGCGATTTAAAATTTGGGGCGTTGGCGTCCCCCGTCAGCTCCGATTGGGACGGGGACGGTCTGGACGATCTGATTGCTGGCAATAGCGCCGGGCACATCGGTTTCATTCGAAACCTGGGTGGTGATCCGCCGCGGTGGGCGGCGCCGGTTTATCTTACAGCTGAGGGAAAGCTCATCCACGAGCAGGCCGGCGAGAACGGTTCGATCCAAGGTCCCAATGAGGCGAAATGGGGCTATACCAATGTCAGCGTCGCCGACTGGGATGGAGACGGCCTCCCGGATATACTGTGCAACGGCGTGTGGGGTCGGGTGGTGTGGTACCGGAATGTCGGCACGCGCACGCAGCCCCGGCTCGCGGCAGCTCAGCCGGTTGAAGTTGCCTGGCAGGAGCGTCAGTGGCCGCGCTGGAATTGGTGGCAGCCAAAAGGCAATGAACTCGTCACCCAGTGGCGGACAACTCCGCTGGCGGTGGACTGGAACGGGGACGGGCTGACGGATTTGGTGACGTTGGATGCGGAGGGATATCTGGTTCTCTTCGAACGCAGAAAGGAAAAAGACCAGCGATTGTCGCTGCAACCGCCCCGGCGCGTCTTCTGGGCGGAAGGGCCGAGCGTTTTCGACAGTCATGGGAAGCCGAAGCACGACGTATCCGGTTTGCTGCGACTGAATGACGCCACGATGAGCGAACCCGGCCGCAGCGGGCGGCGCACGTTTTGTTTTATGGATTGGGACGGCGATGGCATCCGGGACCTCGTGGTGAACAGCCAGCCAAACGTTAGCTGGTATCGCGGGCTGGGCCGGACCGCGGCGGGCGAATGGTCTTTTCGCTATGAAGGACCGATGGCGCAACCGGTGCTTGCGGGCCATTCCACCACGCCTGCGGCCGTCGATTGGAATCGTGATGGGGTTCAGGACGTCGTGATCGCGGCGGAAGACGGGTTCTTTTATTTGCTGAAGAACCCGCGTCCGGCGCGCTGAAAGGAAGAACGACGATCACTTCGTGATTGTCGTGGGCGCCGGCCGCGGAATGCTCGGCGGGAGCTTCAACTTTTCCCTCTTCTGCATGGCGCATAGCAATCTGGTTCAATCCCTCGAACGAGGCATCATGATTATCGATCTGGTGGCGCGTTCTGGCAGCGGACTGACACTGGCGGAACTAGCCGATGCGCTGGGGGTCACGCGACCCACGGCGTTCAATCTGACGCGGACCCTGATCGCCCATCGTTATCTGGAGAAGACAGCGCGGCCCGTCCGTTTTCTGCTCGGGCCGGGTGTGCTCGAGGCCGCCGAGGCCTGGCGGCATCGGGAAATGGCGCGGCAGTTTGCCGGGTTAGTGCAACACCTCGCCAGCCGGATCGATGCGACCGTTGTGTTGGCCGAGCCGCTGGGCGGCGAAGTGATCGCCGTCCATCTGGTGGAAAAAAACCGGGCGGGGGTGGTGCAACATTCCGCGTCCCGACGGCTCGCGCCTTACATCCACGCTTCGACGCTTTGCCTGATGGCATTTTGGCCGGCAGCGGAAGAAGCAGCGTATGTCGCGCGGTATCCTTTCCAGGAATACGGGGCAGGCATCTGGGGCACGGAGGAGCGGCTGAACGACTTTTTGCAGGAAACCAGGACTCGCGGCTACGTTGAGTGGGAGGCGCCGAACTCCCGCTTTCTGGTCGGAGTGCCGGTGTATTCCGCCGAGGGCACCTTGCTTGCGGCGGTGGGAGTTTCGGTGGCGATGACGCGGCGATGGTCCAGCGCGGAGAAGTCCAAAGTGGTGCGCACCGTCACGGAAGCCGTAGCCCGCCTCCACGGCGACGGCAATTACGCCGGAATTCCAACTGCTTCGGCCTCCCGCAAGGCTGCCCCGAAGACCTGAGCGGCGTCCCGAACCGTGCGCGGCGTCTTTTCATTCCAGCCGCAGCGCCGGAGCAATGCGGCAGCTGGCGTGTGCGGAGCGAGCTGACGCAACCCAAGTGTCGTGGCCGAGGGCGCGGTAATCGCCCGCGCGATGTCGTCAGGATTCCGCTCGCCCTCGAGCCAGCAGGCCAGCGCGTCCGGCCAGGCCTGGGCGCGCCCCGGATCGAGCGGCGCTTCCGGACTCGCGTGGTAACTGCCAAAGAAACCGCGTGACCCAAGAAACTGGATGTCCCGCACCCACGACTCCTTCGAACTCAGATCGAGGTCCGCGAAATAGGTTACGCCGATCTGCCGCTGCAGCAGCTGCCATTGCAGTTCGCACCCGGGCAATTTCGAGGGCGAAAGGGAGTCGCGGACGCAGAGTGCCGCCGCCACTCCTGCCGCCTCCCCGGTGTGCATGAACACGGGCTCGAGCCGCATCGTTCCCCAGCCCACGTGCGTGGCCGACATGCATACGGGTACGAGCAGGTTGTCAGCCGCATCCGACAGCAGACAGCGATACGGGATCTGCGAGGGCAGAGTCTGCTCCGCGAGGATAAACTCACCGTCATTGCAGCTGCCGCGCTGCCGGACTGGACTGCAGTCATGTGAATCCATCGGCCATTCGGCAAAGGCGACGGCATCGGCTCGGATCGGCGTGCGGCCGTGCTTCGGGTGACGGAGGGCATCGTGCTCCGTGAAAACATGCTTGCCCGCGAGTCGCCGCGCCTCGCGCACGTACATCAACGGCGGGAGATTGTCATGGTTGCGGTATTCGTCGCGCGCGAGTCCCCACTGGCGCGTGTGTTCACGGACTGCCAGGGGTACGGCCGGATCGTCCTGCAGAAAATGGAGCAGCCCGAGGGCGTGATCCATGTGCGCCCGATAAATTTCCTGTCGGCGCGGGAGAGTTGCCGTCGGATAATCATGATTTCCCCCGACTAAATTGCCGCCCAGCCAATCCATTTTTCCGTTCGGCATGTTGGCCGCAAACCGCAGTGACTCCAGCGACCCATGCAACAGGTGCGAGGAAAGTGGATACGCGCGTTGGTGCGCATCGGCAGCCCGGTCAAGGACGCCGAGATAGGTTTCGCGGACGTACTGCGGCGGTCGAGCCACCGGGCGGCGGTTCTCCTCCTGATCTGTGAGCACCAGTCGCACCGTGTAGGCTTGGATGGCCCGGTCGGCTGCGCCCGTGCTGCCGGAGAATGCCTGCCGGGAGGTTCGATTGAAAAAATGGAGGTTCAGGCGGCGCGCGAGGGAGTGCCCCGCGTCGCCAATCGGTTCGATCGTGGTGAAATGCCGGCCGGCGTGAGGCTCGCCAAACTCTTCGCGTGATTCCCGCCCCGTGCGAAACGCCGCACCGGCCGCGGCGGCCAGATCAGCTTCGTAGCTGGCGTCGACAAAGACCGTGGCGCTAACCCGAAAACCCTCAAGCCCGGGCCGCGCCGGCACGAAGTGGACGCTCTGCACCGTTGTGCCATCCTTGGTTACGTTTCCCGGACGGTATCCCTGTTGGAGCCGCACGCCGGTGGTCTCGCCCAGGATATCGCGGAAGATACTCTCCGCGGCCTGCGGCTCATAACGCGGCCGCTCCCCGTGTCGGCTCGGATCGCCGAAGCAGGCCAGCGCGTGCTGCGGAGACCCGGAACCGTGGCGGGTGCGGTAGTATTCCGCGAGGCGCGCGACGAACTCGGTTAGGATTGGGCAGCGGTGCCCGGCGTAGCGTGTATCGAAAACCTGGACACCGCTCGCCCACATGCCGCCGACGTGCGCCGATGGCTCCACGAGCAGCACGCGCAGGCCCTCGCGAGCGGCGCGCACTGCGCAGGCGATGCCGCCGGGAGTGGCGGCGAAGACGACGAGATCGAAATGGCCGGCGGTGGGAGTCGCGGCGGTGGAGCGTGCCGTGGTCATCGCGGGAGGTCGGCCAGTGCCACGGAGGCGGTTTCGCGTGCGGGGGTGCGATCCCAGACGGTGAGGTTGAACAGCGAGCCGCCGCGCCGCGGAAAAACCCAGGCGGCAAGCACGCAGGTCGTGAACATGATCACGTTGGCGAGAATCGACGTGTAGTAGGCGTTGAAGGTACGGGGCAGGATCCCGAACATAACCAAGACGGAATAACCGGTGAACAGCACCGTCGCCGCCACGCCGGTCATGACGGCCCGCGCATCGCCGAGCCGGGTGAACATCCCCACGACAAACGCGGCCGAGACTCCGCCGCCGAGGAGAGCCGTGACGATGAGGATGAAGTCGAGAATTGTCTTCGTGGATGCGAGGTAGAAAAGCCAGGCGCCCGCGCTCATCAGGACGGCCATCGCCAGCGAGCTCACCCGTCCGGCGGTGAGATAGTGGCGGTCAACTCGGTCGCGGACCAGATGGGGGCGATAGATATCGTTTACCCACACCATGCTCGCCGCATTGATGCAGCTGCTGAGGCTGGCCATGGCCGCGGCCAGGGCAGCGGAGATGACGAGTCCGGCGAGGCCATGCGGTAGGACCGTAACGATGAAGTGCGGGAGAATATCCTCGGCTTTCCGCGTGCCGGCCAGCACCGCGTCCGCCACCGGACTGGGGAACTGTTGATAATAAACCCACAGGCAGGTGCCGAGAAACATGAAACCGGTCCAGATCGGGATCGCGCCCAATCCGAGCACGTACATGGCCTTGCGCGCTTCCCGGTCTGACTTCGCGGAGCACCAGCGCTGCACGGAATCCTGATCGAGTTGCCCGGCAAGGTAGTTTGCGACGCCGACCAGCACGAGCATCAGAGCGGTTTTTTCCGTAAGCGAAAATCCACTGCCGACGGGCTCGAGCAGTCCGGTCGCGGGATTGAGGTCGCGCAGCGAAAGCTTGTTTGCCGCCCAAGCCTCGCCGAACACCTGGCTGATTCCCCCGGGCAGAGCGTGCACAATGAACCCGACGCAGGCGACCGCGCCAGCTAACAGCACCACGGTCTGAATCACATCCGTCCACACCACGGCTTCAAAGCCTCCTTTGATGGTATAGATCGCCGTGATGCCCGCGGCGAAGACAATGCAGGCGAGCACCGGCAGTTGGGTCATGGAGGCGAGCAGGACGGCCAGGAGATACGTGATGGTGGCGGCCCGCGTTACCTGCATCGCGAGGTACACCGTCGCCGCATACAAGGAGACGGAAGGCCCGAATCGGAGCGCCAGATAATGATACGCCGAGTGAACCGTGCCGCGCCGGAAGAAAGGGATGAACGCGTAGCATGCCAGCAGCGTAACCAACGGAAAGGCGAGAGGGGGCAGGATCCTCAGCCACGCCGTTTTGAAGCTATCGGCCGGATACGCGATGAAGGTGATCGAGCTGATCGTCGAGCCGATGAAACTTAACCCGATCGCCCAGCCCGGAAAATTTCGTCCGCCGAGGAAGTACCGTTCGCTGGTCTGGTTCCGCTTCGAAAAACGCAGTCCGATCGCCAGCGTGAGCGCGGCGTAGATCATGATGACGAGTAGGTCGATCAGGTGGAGTGTCATGGTATCGGCACTACAGCGCCATCATCGGCGGCTCGCGCGCGCCCGCAGTCGGCCCCAGGGATTCCTCGGCTGGGGCATCACTTGCGGTAGAGCGCCATTAACTCGGAGAGCGGAATGCTGGTGACCGCGACATCTTCCTTGTTGACCGAGTAGATCGTGTGGAGCTGGCCGTCGTGTTCGAACCCACGCATGTACTGATAGCCGTTCGATTTTGCGCGACCCTTCCAGCGCGGCGACGTGAGCTCGGCGCGAACGTTGGCGATTCGATCGTAGACGAGCCCGTCTCGGGAAAGCGCGATGCTGAAGGGGATCCGGCTGGCGGGATTTGGGTTCACGAGCAGAGCGTAAAGGCCGTTGCTCAGCCGCAGCCCGTGATGGCGGGAGCCTTGCTCAGGGAAATTCGTTACGACCGGCTCCGTCCATGTCGTGCCGTTGTCGATACTGTAGCTGCGCATCAGCCGCTTGGGTAGGCGGGTGCGAAAGTGGGAGACGAGGTGCCCATTCGGCAGAGTGTACCATTCCGCCTCCTCGAGTTTACCCGCGGCGGGCAGATCACGAATCGTCCAGTCGTCGATCGCCTTCACGCCGCCCTTGGCCGATTTCATGGGACCCCAACTTCCGACCCCGCCCTTGCCCAGGATAAGCCAATCGCCAGCGGGCGTTCGCTGCGGGATATTGCCCGCAAAGAAATCGTTGGCGATCACCCGGGCTTCGCCGAAACGACCCGTGCGGGAATTGTACAGGTAGGCGAGCAGAACCGGGGTTTCACCGGACGGGTCGGCGTGCGAGGCGTCGCGCAGTGCGGCGAGGGCGAACATCTCGCCATCCCGCAGCCAGAATCCGCAGTCGGTGAAGCGCCGTTTCGGGTTTCGGCCGGTCAGATCGACTGGCTGACTCCACGACGTCGCGTCCAGGGAGGTAGCATACCGGACCCGCTGGCCGGCGAAGTCCTCCCCAATGTATCCGTCATTCCATGACGCAAAGTACTTGCCGTCGAAGAAGACGATTTTTGGATGATGCATGAACGCCGACTCGTTCTCCACTCCCCGCGCCACCACGCTCGTCCGGCCGGCGTAGGTCGGCAGCTTGGCCCAGTCGATTTCGTCGGGATTGGTTGGCAGGCCCGGCACCTGAAGCATGTTGGCGAGAATTTCCGGCGACGGAATGACGGAGGCCGACGCGGCGCGAGCGGCACTGGCCAGAAGCAGGAGGGAGGCGGACGCCAGCAGGGGTGCGCCGAGGCGAAAAAGGGTGAGCATGGGAGGGGATGTAGATGTTCAGGACAGTTAGAAGCGGCCGTTCAGACCGAAATTGACCTTGGTTCCGTAAATGTTGCTGAACGTCACCCGTGAGGAGTCCCGGCCGGCGAACTGGTCGGGCCATTTGTTGAACACATTCAGCACGTCAAAGTAGACTGAAATTTGGCGCCGCACCTGGAAGGTGAAACTTACGTCGACCTTCTCGTCGGGGCGGAAACGCGTCCGCTGGTGCTCGTTGACGTTGTAGCCATCCAGGTAGGAACTGGTGTATCGCTGCGCAATGCGGAACCCGAAACGGCGCCATTGGTAGGAGAGCCCAATGTTGCTGGTACGGGGCACGAATTTCGCGAGTTCAGCGGCACCCGACGCATATTGGCCGGAGGTTTCCAGATCGGTAAGATTGGCGAAGACCCGCAGTCGGTTGAACGGCGCGGGGAGCATCACCAGCTGCTGCATGAAGTTCAGCTCGAAGCCATGGACCTTGGCTTTGCCGCCGTTCGTCGTCGTTACATGGTCGAACCCGCTGTACAGGCCATCGAAGCCGTTGTTGGGACCGAAGCCAATTTCCCGGATGTCTTGGGCGATGAAGTCGGTGATGTCCTTGCGGAAGAAGCCAACCGATAGAAGACCCGCTGGCTCGTAGTACCATTCCAATGACAGGTCGTAATTCTTCGATTGTTGCGGTTTGAGCCCTGGATCGTTCTGGGTCACGCGTCCATCGGCGCCACTACCATCGTACACCACCGTCGTGACCGGGTAGAGACTGTTCAAACCGGGACGCGCGAAACCCGTTGAAAAACTGGCGCGGCCGATCAGGTTGCGCCGAAATTCATAGTTCAGATGCAGGCTCGGGAAGAAGTCGCGATACGAACTCTGACGCGTGATCTGGGTAACGGTTGGGCGTTGCGCATCGGCAAGCGAGCCGCGCGCCTCGATGTCGGTCTCTTCCATGCGCACGCCGCCGAGCAGGCCCAGCTTGCCCACACGGTATTTGCCCTGCCAATAGGCCGAGATCACGTCCTCGGTCGCCTCGCGTTCACTCGGGCGCGCGAACGACGCGGTCGTGGGCGCGAACCATTCGGGATTGCTCACGCTCGCGCGCTCCACCGCAAGGATGTCGTATTTGTTGCGCGGTGTGTATTCATGGTTGAACAGACCATAGCCCGTACCGTCGCTGAAGGGTTGTAGATCATCGTTCGCGCCGGTGGCCGGGTTGCGCATCGCTACTCGATCGGCGCCGACGACGCGCCAGCTCTTCGACGTCGTGTAGAGGTAGCGGTGTTGTTGCCGCCAGTTCAATCCGGCTTTTAATTGCGCCTCGCGATTGCCGGCGAAGTTCTTGGTGTAGTCGAGTTGCGCGTTGCTGACCTCTTCCTCCGTGCGTCCGCGGCCCGTCGAGTATACGCCGGTGTAGCGACTCACGTCAGCGCCGGCGGCTACGCTGGGTCCATACGTCTGGATGAAAAGCGGGCGGGAGCGGTTTGCCCGGGCATCTATGGCCAGGCCGATCCCGGCCGCGGTGGTGTTGGTGCCGTTGGTCAGCGTAGTGACGAGCGTGGGTAAATCCGCGTCAAACCAGGAGGGGTTATGCGAGACTTGGAGATTGAGTTTCTGATCACCCGGTAATTTCCGTTCAGCGGTGACTTCACCGAGGTAATTGCGCGCGTACCGGACCACTCGTCCCATCTCATTGGTCCATGTGGCGTTCAACAGTTCGGTGTACGCGTCGGAGAACCCGGGTGCGACGCCAGCGGGAGCATTGGTCGTGGTACGGGGAACCACGCCGGACTCGATCTGAGAGCGGCTGACGACAGCGTAGTCCGCGGCCAGACGGTTCCCGGTAGCGGACGCCGAGGCAATCTCGCGCATGCCCTCGTAATGATAGTACGCGTAATTCAATTTCACCGCGACGAGTGTATTCGGGTCGAGGCGATGCTCGAACTTCAGCCCGGCGCCGGCCCGCTCACGCGTATTGATTTCAGCAAGGGTGCGTGCCTGCCCCATGCGTCCATCGGGGTCCGGCCGGGAAACCTGCACGCGATCGCGAGGCGTTTCTGTCACACTGTAGCTGAGCGAGAGGGTGACTCCGATTGGTCGCTCGCGGCCTACTTTCGACATATAGCTCAGCGTTGCCGTTGGTTTAAAATTGCCGAGTGAGTCGCGGTACGTGTTGTAGCTCGACCCGAGTTTATAGGTGAGCACGGACTCGTTAAAATCGAGCGCTGACTTCGTGATTAAGTTCGTAGCTCCACCGATCGCGTCCGCCGGCATGGAAGGAATCAGTGCTTTGTGGACTTCCACTTCTTTGATGAACTCGGCGGGCACGTGATCAATCATCGTAGCTCGATCACCCATCGGACTGAAGCCCGAGACGGCGTTGCTGACGCGCACGCCATCCAAGTTAACTGAACTCAGTTCCGCCGGCGTCCCGCGAATTTTGATTCCAATGATATCGCCGTTGCTGGTTTCCTCCGCGGCGACGCCCGGCAGGCGAACCATGAAGTTGCCAAGGTTGCCGTCGGCCACGTCCCCGAAGGTGTCGATGGCAACCACGTTCACGACGTTGGCCGCGTTGCGTTGCTTCGTGATTGAAGCGGCTTCGCCTTGTCGAGTAGTCGCCACGACAAAGGCGCCGAGTTGCTGCGCGCCCGGGCCGAGTGCCACTCTTGCCTCAACGGCCGACCCCGCTCGGACAGCGACGGTCGTATTCGTGGGATCCATCCCCGTGTATAACAACCGCAGCTCGTGCACCCCGGGCGGGACGCTGCCAAACAAAAACGCGCCCTCGCGATTCGTCAGAGTGCGCATGCCCAACGCAGGCACCGATACCTCAACGCCCTCAAGTAGCGCGCCGGTTTCGGTTTGGCTGACAACGCCGCGAATGGTGCCGAGAGCAGGCGCTTGTCCGAAGGCGGGGTGAATCGAAAACAGCAAACTAATCGAGCAGAACGCAATCAGAGCCCATCGCCTGAGAGACGCGGGGGCGAATACGGGGTTTTTCATGGGATAATAAGTTCAATTAGATGAACGATATGTCGTATTAAGATGAACAAATGCCGTGCGTCAACGGTATGTCGCTCCCGGGGAATGCCCCGGTTCCATTCGGGGCGATGTCGGCACCACCCAACTGGTCCTAACCCGAAACCACGCACGGTCAGAACCCGATTTTGCTGGAAGGAAACTGGACTTTCAGGGGTCTTCGCTGCCGTCCTTGGCGGAGCGCGCAGCGAGCGTCCGCGAGACCTCGTCCGGAGTAAGCACACTACAGCCGAAGGCGTGGCCCAAAGCAGCCCGCCATTTGCACAAACGTTATTGCGTTTATCTGATCGCGTGATGCGGACGGGAGAGGTGTTAGCGAGTGAGCTGTATGATGAAACGGAGGATCCCATGGAGACTCGGAATCGGGTAGGGGAGGCGTCGCTAGCCAGCGTCGTCGTGGCCAGCAAGTCCCTGCTGGCAGCGCGAGTGGGAGCGAGTGCACCGGGAGCGGCCATGCGCCTCGCCTTGCCGGTGCCATGACCGTGAAAGTGGCTCTTATACCAATCGCCCGTATAATGTAGACGATTGTCATCACGCGGTGCGCGAAGCGCGCCGTGGTGATCCAGTTCGATTGCTTCGTCGCTCCGCTCCTCGCAATGACAGTCCAAATATCA
>ENA-ORBV01007210-ORBV01007210.1-microbial-mat-metagenome-genome-assembly--contig:-NODE-7210-length-19174-cov-9.158192_pt1 | contig 19174 bp, 15 predicted proteins | sample MGYA00237777_ERZ505514 | MGnify/ENA primary metagenome ERZ505514 (study PRJEB26160, sample SAMN06269048) | microbial mat metagenome | isolation source: Oligotrophic lake microbial mat | place... | reverse complement strand
GAAGACGTGTCCTGGATGCGCGCGATGATCCCGCACCATTCCATCGCGATCCTGACCAGCGAGCGGGCGCACATCAGCGACCCGCGGGTCAGGCAACTGGCCGACGACATCATCGCGGCGCAGCGCAGGGAGATTGCCGAAATGAAGACCTTGATCCGCGAGCTGGACCGTTAGTTTGAGCGCGCGCGCTCAAGCGTGTCAAGCCGCTAGCGGCTAGACAGACGGATCAATCAATCTATCAACCAACCCGAAAGAAAGGATATGGATCTAGCCTTCACACAGCTGAGCAGATTGTGCTTGCCAGCCAGAAGACATCCATAAAGGAACCCCCATGAAGATCCAACTCAATACCGACGTCCACATCGAAGGTACCGAGGCGCTGGCCGCCCAGGTGAATGCCTCGATCGAGCAAGCGCTGGATCACTTCAGTGAGCACATCACCCGGGTGGAGGTTCATCTGAGCGACGAAAACGGCGGCAAGAGCGGGCAGAAGGACCAACGTTGCATGCTGGAGGCCCGACTCGAAGGCCGTCAGCCGGTGGCGGTGACGGACCACGCCGCGACGCTGGAGCAGGCCGTGAATGGCGCCACGCAGAAACTGGCGCGTCTGCTGGACAGCACGCTCGGGCGGTTGCACGACCATCGCGAGAAGGCGTCTGACCAGCCGTTGCCCGGAACGGAAGCCAGACGGCGCTGAAGGTCCCCACCGCGTTGCATCGGGTCGCAAGTTCCCAGTCTAGAGCCACCAGATGAAAGACCGGCTGCCCGAGCACACGCCTGCCGCGACTGAACGTGTCCGAGCCCGCAAGCTCGCGTTGTCGAGATGGGAGAACGAGGGCGGGGCGGGCCTGGCGTCGATCACCGTCGACGCAACACTGCAACGCGACACCGAAGCAGACCAACTGCGCATTCGGGTCATCGCGCTGGAGAATCTGGTCATCGCCTTGCTGGCCGATGCCTCCGAGCATCAGCGCACGCTGGCCCGCGACATGGCGGACTTCATTTCGCCGCGGCCCGGATACACACCACACCCGTTGACCCTGGGTGCCGCTGAAGAGATGCGCAGCCTGCTCGATCGTGCCGATCGGTTCCGCCACGGCAAGCACACCTGAGCTGCCGTTGGGCGATCCTCCTTGTGGTGCGACCGTGCGCTATTGAACCGACATGGGGCCGCCAAGACGCTAAGTTCGATCAATCCTTGCCGCTGGGTGCATGCATGCCGAAACCAAGTTCTGCCATCTACGACTACCTCGTCAGGGAACTGGCGCCCACCGACCACAAGCCGACGGCAACGGCGGGCGGCGCCGACGCCCCGTGACGTCTGCCGATCAGCAAGCCAACCTGCCCGCCGCTTGGTGGGGTCTCGTCAAAGAGGTGGCTGCCTCGTGGAGCGACGACTACGTGCCGAGCATGGGGGCGGCGCTGGCCTACTACACGATGTTCTCGCTGGCGCCGTTGCTGCTGATCGTGGTGTCGGTCTCAGGGCTCGTGTTCGGTGAAGACGCAGCCCGTGGCGAGATTCAGGCACAACTGCAGGACCTGATGGGTGAACGCGGCGCAGGCGCGGTACAGAGTCTGCTGGCCAGCGTGCGCGAACCCTCCCAGGGCTTGACGGCCACCGCAGTGGGCCTGGTGCTGTTGCTCGTCGGCGCAACCACCGTGTTTGCCGAACTGCAGGATGCGCTCAACCGGATCTGGCGGCTGCCGGGGCGGACGCGCAAGAGCGGCTGGCTGACACTCGTGCGTGCCCGTCTGTTGGCATTCGGCATGATCCTCGCGCTGGGCTTCCTGCTCATCGTTTCGCTGCTCACCAGTGCCCTGCTCGCTGCCGCAGGTCGTCGCCTGGACCCCGTCCTCGGCGGCTGGCAGGCCGCGCTGGAGGTCGGCAACGCCGTCGGGGGCTTCCTGCTCGTGGCTTTCATGTTCGGCCTGATCTACAAGGTCATGCCGCGCAAATCTGTATTGGCGACAGACGTCTGGCTCGGGGCCTTGCTTGCTGCCCTGCTCTTCACGGGTGGCAAGTACGTCATCGGCGCCTACATCGGCCGCAGCGACATTGCGTCGGGTTTCGGGGCCGCTGGTTCGCTGGTGGTGGTGCTGGTCTGGGTGTACTTTTCAGCGCAGATCCTGCTGATGGGCGCAGAGTTCACCTGCGTCTATGCCCGGACCTTCGGATCCATGGCGTCTCCGCCATCGACCGAAGAAGCACCCAAAGCGCGCTGAACCGAGGCGCCGACAGCCAAGGGCCGGCTCAGACACCCCAGACAACGACCTCGTTCGCGTCTCGCGCCCGCTTGAGCATTTCCATCAGGGGCCAAACGCGCTGGTGCAACTCGACAACCTCGCCTTCGGTCGACTCGCCACTAGGATCGTGGGCGGCAGAAGGCGTCGAAGCGAAACGTGCGAAAACCGAGGATCGCGGGGGAGTACCGACAAGCCCAGGGCTTGCCCCCTGGGCGCAGGAGGTAATACCCGGCGAGACCGGTTTCTCGCGCGTTGCAGCCGACGTCCTTCTGCCACCCACGCTCCTAGCCTTGGGGGATGCCGACTGTCCGGCCTGGTCCGGATTTGCTTCGTCCCGGGCGATTGCGCTTTCCAGCGCCTCGATTGCCGCAGGAATCGCCGCCACTTCGATGATGCCCTTGGCAGCCGGCAACTTGCCGATGATCTGAAGCAACTGGCCGCCATCTGCCTGCGTCATGGTCACGTCGCCCGCAGCCTTGCATTTGAACGTGTACATCATGGTCGGCTCCTCGTATCGATGATGAGGCTGTTCATTGTGCGCCTGCGCCTGCCGGCAGGCGCCAGGGTCACGCGGCGCCGTCCTTGTTGTTCAGCACCGCTCGCGTGAAGTGGCCGAACTGCGGCCCCACCCGCAGGCGCTCGTCTGCCGAGCAGGTGGCTGCGGTGCCCGAACTGCGCTGAGTGCGACGGCGCACAGACCAGTGCCCGCGTCACACGCATTCTGTTTTCATGTCCCCGAATGCCCAAATGCCCAGACGCCCAAATGCCCAGATGCCCAGATGCCCAGATGCCCAAATGCGATATCGAGCAATCCGAGTCAGCTATTCGACTATCGAGGTTAATGCTAGTGCCATTTCGCGGGCTCGGGCCTGGCTCGACCCGCTCGAAAAAACCTGGCCGAAAGGATTGAGCATGCGTGACCTCTTGACCCCGCCTCGTGCTGCGTTTCCTGCTGCTGCTCGTGCTGCTGCTCGTACTGCTGCTCGTGCTGCTGTTCATGCCGCTGCTCGTGCTGCTGTTCGGGGAATGCCATGACCCTGACCTTCTCCTCCATCATCCCGGCCGCGGCAACGGCCGTCTTGGTGTGCCTGTCGGTCGCCGCACCAAGCTCCAAGGCGCAGGCCCATGTGGAGACGAGCGGCAACTACATCCTTCGCGCCAGCACGGTAAGCGCCACCAATCTGCCGGACGCTATGCGCAAGAAGTACGGCATCTCGACTGCCCCGCACACGGCCGTGCTCAATGTGACCGTGCGGCACGCGTCAGACGGTGTGCTGCGCAACATGCCAGCGCGGGTGGAGGTGCGTGCGCGCAACTTGCTGGGTGTGGAGACCGGCGTCGACATGCGAGAGGTGGTCGCCGACGACATGGTGACCTACATGGGCTCCTATAGCTTCCTGCCGCGCGAAGTGCTCGATTTCCAGATCACCGCCTACCCCGAGGGCGCGCAGCGGGCCATCACGCTGCAGTTCCGCGACCGCCTCGGGCGGCGCTGAGCGCTTGCTCCCGCCCGCGTCGCCGCGGGAAGTGCAGCGCCGGCCTCACGTTCCAGCGCGTCGCCTGACCGGCCCCGCCGCGGTGGCGTGGGCGTCGTGGGATGTGCGGGAAACTGGTCCGGCCAGCCGTTCAGCCGTTCAGCCGTTCAGCCGTTCAGCCGTTCAGCCGTTCATGTTTGCATCTATTGCCGGGACCGCTTGAATCGCGCCCTCGCCAACACAAGACCGCGGCACGATGCGCTGCCCTGTCACGGATCAGGCGAGCAAGCGGCGCTACAGCTGCGAGCTGAAGATACCCGCCAGCGCGTCGAGCAACTTGTCGCGCCAGGCGCGGCCCTCCCACTCCGCCAGGGTCACGCGGCGCGACACTGCCAAATCGTCGTCGAAAATGCGAACCTGCTCGCGTGCGAACCCGGCGTCGTGGATATTGAGGTTGGCCTCGTCGTTGACGCTGAAAGAACGGCTGTCGAAGTTGGTCGATCCGACCGAGGTCCAGAGCTCGTCGACGATCATCACCTTGCTGTGATACATGGTCGGCTGGTACTCGTTGATTTCGACGCCCGCGCGCAGCAGCGGCCCCCATTCGAAACGCGATGCACGCCGCACGAAGCTGTGGTCCATATGCGGCCCGGGCAGGATCAGCTGCACTCGCACCCCGCGCGCGCGCGCCGCCACCAGGGTTTGGACCGCCGCAGTGTCCGGAACGAAATACGCCATCGACAGCCGCACCGTGCTGCGCGCTGCGGCCATCGACAGCAGGTACATCAGCTGCACGTCTTCGGCACCGCCACCGGCTGCGCTGGTGAACACCTGTGCCGCGTGGGTGCCGGCATCATGCAGTTGCGGAAAGTAGCCCGGCCCGTGCAGCACCCGGCCACTGACGGCGATCCAGTTGTCGCCGAACGCCGCCTGAAACTGTGCCACCACCGGTCCTTCGACGCGGTAGTGCATGTCGCGCCAGTGCTGCGGGTCCTGCGCGTTGCCGCGCCATGGATCGGCGATGCCGACGCCGCCGGTGAAGCCGATCCTGCCATCGATGACCAGCAGCTTGCGATGGGTGCGGATGTTCATGCGCGCCAGCGTCGAGATGCTCGGCGGGTTGTACAGGTGCATTTCGACGCCGGCCGCTTCCATCTGGCGCTGATAGCGCTCCGAAATATCGCCGGCGCCCCACCAGTCGACCAGAACGTGCACCCGCACACCGGCGCGCGCGCGTTCCATCAGCGCGTCGGCGAATTCCTGGCCGATCGAGCCGGACCAGTAGATGTAGGTTTCGAATGTGACCGTCTCGCGCGCATCGCGAATGGCCTGGAGCATCGCCGGAAAAATCTCATCGCCGTTGCGCAGCGCTTGAACCCGGTTGCCGCCGGTGATCGGTGGCCCGAGCAACGCCCCCATGGTGCGCTGGAACTGCGGGTCGGACACCGAATACGCCGCTTCGATCCGAGCGTCGATCTGCTTGTCGCCCAAGGTCAGGTTGAACAGCAGCAGCAGGGCAGCCGCGGTCACCAGAAAAGTCAGAACGGCTTTGACGAATGCTTGCAAAACAGACCTGCTTTCGATCGATCGCTGCTTGGCACGAGTTCCGGGCGTTTGTCGGACCGAGCCTACACAAGAACGGGCCAAACCGGAAAGAGATCAGCGGAACCACCTTGTGGCAGAGCGTCCAAACCATATCCACAACGCACAAGGAAACTCGTCATGCATAGAACGAAACTTTCGAGACTTCTCCGACTCGCCATCGTCCCGGCCTTTTCGGTGGGCGTCGCTGCATCGGTCAACGCCCAGACCCCGGCCCCCAACCACGGCAAGACCAGCCCCAACGCCACGCAAACCATACCCCACAACTCCAGCTACCGCGCCATGCGCACCAGCAAGATGATCGGGATGCAGGTGCGCAATGCCGAGGGCAAGAATCTGGGCAAGATCAGCGACCTGATCGTCAACATGAACACCGGGGATGTGCGTTACGCCATGCTCGAATTCGACGCCGGCATCTTCACGGCCGAGCAGCTGTTTGCCGTGCCCACGACGCAGTTGCGCATGGCCGCCGACCGCGACGATCTGGTCTACAACATGACACGCGACAAGCTTGAGCGCGCCAGCATCGATCGCAGGGTGTGGGGCAACCGCCAGCCTATCGACTCGGCTTATCTGAGCACACTCGACAAAGTCTGGGGTGTGGTGCAACCGGCGCAAGGCGCCCTGGCGCACCGGGCCAGCGACCTGATCGGCAAGGACGTCAACAGCCGCAGCGGCGAGGACATCGGGGACATCAAGGATCTGGTTATCAACATGGCGACACAGAAGGTTCACTACGCGGTGCTCGCGTTCGATCCAAGCTGGACCTCGCCGGAGCGGCTCTACGCGTTTCCGCTGCGCTCCTTCAATCTGACGGCCGACCGAGACAAGGTCGTGCTCGACATCGACAAGGCACGTCTGCAGTCGATGAAGGCCTTTACCGACCGCGACTTCGCCAGGCTGAACGACAGTACCTGGGTCGCCGACATCGACCGCTATTTTGTCACTGTGCTGCCGGTGCTGGTGGCAAGCCCGAAGGCGGGCGGCAACGCATCGAACACTGAACCGACTTCGCTGAGCGCCTTGTTCACCCGGCTCGACGACGACAAGAACGGCATGCTGTCCAAGACCGAGGTCAAGGACAGTGCAGACGTCGATCGCAACTGGAGCCGGATGGACAAGGACGGCAACGGCACGGTCAGCCGCGACGAGTTCATGAGCAACTACACGATCGACGCGAAGTGACAAGGCCGCGCGGCGCCCATCGGCAGTTGTGCAACCAGGCGGGCGCAATTGCGCATGGAACTTTGATGCCAACGATCGGCAATCTGACGGATACAAGGCTCCGCGTCAGTGCGTTTTCGGGTGCGCGCCCCGACCGGCGATCGGATTGCTTCAAAGCGGGCGCCACACGGGGAGCTGCTTTTCTGCGGCGCATCTGCCACCGCACGAACGTCCACATCGACATGCAATCCGCAGATGCGATCGCGGTGTACCTTCCCGGGCTCAGGAGACATTTGATGAATCGACGCAACCTTTTGCAAAGCACGGCGGCCGCGGCTGCGTTGCCCTTCTTGGTCGCCTGTTCGAAGGCACCGCCCGCAATGGGTGGCGCCAGTCAACCATCGGCAGCCGTGAAGATGCTTGACCGGCCGCATTCCTTTTGGCGAGGCCAGGTGAACCCGGCCGCGTACGAGGTCCTGTTCGAGGAAGAGACCGAGGCTGCCTTCAGCAGTCCGCTCAACCAGGAAAATCGTACCGGCACCTTCGTATGCGCAGCTTGCAAGCTGGCGCTGTTCGACAGCGCAAGCAAGTTCGAGAGCGGCACCGGCTGGCCCAGCTTCACCATGCCGATCTCGGGGCACATGGCCACCAAAAGGGACTTCAAACTGGTGTGGCCGCGCACCGAGTACCACTGCGCGCGCTGTGGTGGCCACCAGGGCCACCTGTTCGACGACGGTCCGGCGCCGCGCGGCGAGCGCTGGTGCAACAACGGCCTGGCGCTGGCTTTTGTACCGCAGGGCGAGCCCCCGCCCGCATTGAGGGGTTGAGATGCCGAGCTTCGAGAAACACGTCGAGAAGAAGGCGACACGGATAAGGGGGCTGCTGACGTTTGTGCTGCTGGTATCGGTGTCCGCGTGCTCGCGCAACGCCCCGGGGCCCCCCGCGCAGACCGCGCCGGCAGTTGCCGAACAGCCAGCGCGACCAGTTTCGACTGCGGACGCGGGCGGCACCGCCACGGCAATCTTCGCCGGTGGCTGCTTCTGGTGCATGGAGCCGCCGTACGACACGCTGCCCGGGGTGATTGCCACGACGTCCGGCTACACCGCCGGCCGCACGGTGAACCCAAGCTACCAGCAGGTCTCTTCAGGCGGCACGGGGCACACCGAGGCGGTGCAGGTGGTCTACGACCCGTCCAAGGTCAGCTACTCGAAGCTGCTGGAAGTGTTCTGGCGCAATATCGACCCGATTGCGGTGAATCGCCAGTTCTGCGACGTCGGGGATATGTACCGCAGCGGGATCTATCCGGCCAACGCCGAACAGTTGCGCCTGGCCCAGGCCAGCAAAAAAGCGCTGCAGGAGTCGGGCCGCTTTCCCCGTGGCATCGCCACCGAGATCGAGTCCGCGTCCACGTTTTATCCGGCCGAGGAGTACCACCAGGACTACTACGTGAAGAACCCGTTGCGCTACAAGTTCTACCGCTTCAACTGCGGCCGAGACCAGCGCCTGCGCGACGTGTGGGAGAACAGCCCGCTGGTCGATACCCCCAAGCCGATCTCGCGTCAACACGAACGCAACTCCGCGGTGTCTCGGCGAAATCTCAGCAAGGACGGAACATGAACAACATTGAAGGTGATGGCGGCAATCTGGTTTGCGGCGGGCACCTAGGCCGGGTGCCAGGAGTGCGCGGCCGCCAGGCCCGCCCAGTGCGCTGCCTGGATGCGGGGCGGACGGCGATGAAGCGGAAGCTAGTGGCCGGCCTGTTGGTCGCCTGCGTCTCGGTGGCGGTGCCAGCCCGTACGGTCAACAACTGTGACATTCGCGTCGGCACCCTGTGCAACGAGCTCAATCTGAGCGGCGCCAAGCTGAGCGCCAGCGACCTGGCCTATTCGAGCTTCTCGCAAAGCGACCTGAGCGACGCCGATCTGTCCAAAGCCGACCTGCACAGCGCCAACATGCGCTTCGCCGACCTGCGCCGCGCCAACCTCAGCGACGCGCTGATGCATGACGTCGACCTCGAGGACGCCGATCTGCGTGCGGCCGATCTGCGCCGTGCCAACCTGCGCAACGCGTCCCTCGAAGGTGCCGATTTGCGCGGCGCCGATCTGCGTGGCGCCGATCTGCGCGGGGCGCGACTGTGGGGTGCGCAGTTGAACGATGCGCGGCTCGACGGCGCCAAGCTGCAGCGCGCCAACCTGGGGGCCGCCAATCTGGGCGGCGCAATCTTCAAAGGTGCCGATCTGCGCGGCGCGCAATTCGGCGATGCCAACCTCGACGGCGCCAACCTGCGCGGCGCACGCATCGATGAGAGCACCGAGTTGGGAAGCGCCAACAACTTGCAAGGCTGTATCGGATGCCCGCCAGTTGCCGGCCGCAAGCCAAGGCCATCGCGCTGAGCCGGAAGATGGCCGATGGCCGATGGCGGTTGGCTGCAGTTGCAATCTCGCGAGCCCGCCCGCTGCGCTGAAGCCCGTGCGGGAACACACCGCAGGCAGTGGTCGCGAGGTGTGGGCGCTGCGCGCCGGCTGGCACGACTAGCTCAGACGGGCTCCTCGGCAGACCACGTGCCTGTGGGCGATCTCTATTCCGCAGTTTCTGGCGCGACCCGCATGCGCTGGTTATGCTCGCGAGGATGCGACTGCTGCTGGTTGAAGACGACCGCATGATCGGTGACGCCCTGCGCCGCGCGTTGATGCACGAGGGGCATGCGGTCGACTGGACCTACGACGCGCGGGCCGCGAAGCAGGCGCTGGGCGCCGAACGCTTCGACATGGTGCTGCTCGACCTCGGCCTGCCGAACGCCGACCAATGGGGCGGTGGCCTGGACGTGTTGCGCGAGTTGCGAGCGCGCCAGGACGCGACGCCGGTGATCGTGTTGACTGCACGCGACGCACTCGGTGACCGCGTGGCCGGGCTCGATGCCGGCGCCGACGACTACCTGGTCAAGCCTTTCGAGCTGGATGAACTGCAGGCGCGCATGCGCGCCGTGCAACGCCGCCATGCCGGGCGCGGCGCGCCGGCGATCGAACACGACGGCTTGCGGCTCGACCCGGCGACACGCGAGGTCAGCTTGAACGGCGCGCCGGTGCTGCTGTCGGCACGCGAGTTCGCGGTGCTCGAAGCCTTGATGGCGCGCCCGGGCGCGATCCTGTCACGCGCGCAACTCGAAGATCGGCTCTACGGCTGGGCCGAAGCGGTTGAGAGCAATGCGGTGTCGGTCTATGTGCACCAACTGCGGCGCAAGCTCGGCGCCGATCGCATCCTCAACATGCGCGGCGTCGGCTACTACCTGGCGGGCTCGCGCGCATGAACTCGATCCGTGCGCGGCTGCTGGCCGCGCTGGTGGCGGCCCTGTTGCTCGGGGCGGCGGCGATCGGCGGCCTCGTCTACTGGAACGTGCTGCGCGAGACCGAGGCGCTGTTCGACTACCAGATGCGCCAGATGGCGCTGTCGCTGCGCGACCAGGGCGAGATCGGCGTGCAGCCGGTGGACAGCGACGAAGGCTTCGACTACGTGGTGCAGATCTGGACCGCCGACGGCCGGGCGATCTACGCCACCAGCCGCTACCGCGCCCTGCCCTCGCGTGCGGTGCTGGGATTCGCCGACATCGAGGTGCAGGGCGTGCTGTGGCGCACCTACAGCGTGGCCACGCGCGAGCGCGTGATCCAGGTGGCGCAGCCGAGCGCCGTGCGCCGCCAACTCGCCGCTCGAGCGGCGCTGCGCAGCGTGACGCCGCTGGCGGCGATCGCGCCGCTGCTGGCCATCGTGATGGCGTGGCTGCTGAGCGTGGCGCTGCGACCTCTCGCGCGCATCGCCAGCGAGGTGCGCGCGCGCGACGCCGAGTCGCTGGCCTTGTTGCCGATGCAGGGTCTGCCTGACGAGGTCTCGCCACTGGTCGGCGCGCTGAACCGCATGCTGCAAAGGCTGGCGCAGTCCTTCGGCGCGCAGCGCGCCTTCGTCGCGGATGCGGCGCACGAACTGCGTTCACCGCTGACGGCGCTGAAGCTGCAGATCGACGCCCTGCGCAGCGCCGACAACGAAGCTTCACGCGGCGTCGCGATCGAGTCGCTGCACCGCGGCGTCGAACGCGCGGTGCGCCTGGTCGAGCAGTTGCTGACCCTGGCGCGCAGCGAGCGCGGCGCGCCCGCCGCGCCGAGCCAGCGCGTCGACTTGAGCGAACTGGTGCGGCAGGCGATCGCCGACACCGCCCCCGCAGCGCTCGCCCGCGGCAGCGACTTCGAGCTCGATGCCGAAGAGAGCGTCGAGCTCGACGGCGACCCCGCGGCGCTGGCCGCCCTGGCACGCAACCTGGCCGAGAACGCGGTGCTCCACACGCCCGCTGGCGCGCGGGTGCGGGTGCGCTTGTGGCGCGACGAAGGGGTGCCGGTGCTGAGCTTCGACGACAGCGGCCCGGGCATTGCGAAGTCCGAGCGCGAGCGTGTGTTTGATCGCTTCTACCGGCAGGGCGGCGGTGGCGCAAGCGGCTCCGGTCTGGGCCTGGCGATCATTCGCAACGTGGCCGAACGGCACGGCGCCACGGTCACGCTCGGCGACTCCGCGCTTGGGGGCTTGCGCGTCGTGGTGCGCTTTGGGGGGTGCTTCGGGGGCGGCTCGCCGCCGCCTTAACTTTCGCCTCACTCAACCCTAACCGAGGCCTCATTTCGGTCACTTATCTTCGGTGCGTCCAACCCACCCAAGGAAGTGTCCATGAACCGCAAACCTGTCGTCGCCGCCCTCGCCGTAGCTGCCATCGCCGTACTCGGCAGCGCCGGCGCGATAGAAGCCTGGAAGCCGCAGGCTGTCACCGTGGCAGCATCATCGGTAGCGACGGCGACGGCGACGGCGACGGTGCCGGCGCGCCCTGTCGCGAGCCTGAATGTCGCACCCAACTACCGGGCCATCGTCGAGCAGGCCGGTCCGGCCGTGGTCGGCATCACGGTCGAGCGCAACCAGCGCACGGCTAGCGACGAGACGACCGAGCCGGGCGAGAGGAGCCAGCGGGGCGCGCCGCGCAATCTGCCGCCGGAGTTCGAGCAATTCTTCCGCGGCAGGCCGCCGGGCTCCGAACGCGGCCCCGGTCCGCGCGACGGCGAAGGCCCGGTGCAGCGCGGCATGGGTTCGGGCTTCATCGTCAGCGCCGACGGCCTGATCCTCACCAACGCGCATGTGGTGGGCGACGCCAAGGAAGTCAACGTCAAGCTGCAGGACCGTCGCGAGTTCACGGCCAAGGTGCTGGGCGTCGACCCGACCACCGACGTGGCGGTGCTGCGCATCGACGCGCAGGGCCTGCCGGTGGTTCGTCTGGGCGACCCGCGCCAGCTGTATGTGGGCGACCCGGTGCTGGCCATCGGCTCGCCGTTCGGATTCGAGCAGACGGCCACCCAAGGCATTGTCAGCGCCAAGGGCCGCTCGCTGCCGGGTGGGGCTTACGTGCCCTTCATCCAGACCGACGCCGCGGTCAACCCCGGCAACTCGGGCGGGCCGCTGTTCGATGGCAACGGCGCGGTGGTCGGCATCAACTCGCAGATCTATTCGCGCACCGGCGGCTACCAGGGCCTGGCGTTCGCGATCCCGATCGACGTGGCGCTGAAGGTCAAGGACCAGATCGTCGCCACCGGCCGTGCATCGCACGCGCAACTCGGGGTCACGATCCAGGACGTAACCCAGACGCTGGCGCAGTCCTTCGGCCTGAAGGCGCCCGACGGTGCGCTGGTGTCGAGCGTGACGCCCGACAGCGCCGCCGCCAAGGCCGGGCTCAAGCCGGGCGACGTGATCACGCAGTTGAACGGCGAAGCGGTGGTGCGATCGGGCGACCTGTCCAGCCGTGTCGGCATGTTCGATCCGGGCACCGAAGTAAAGCTCACGGTGTGGCGCGACAAGGCCAGCCAGGAACTCACCGCCAAGCTCGGCCTGGCCGGCGGGAACAAGCGCGCCGCGGCCGAGCCTGAAGCCGCCGAGGGTGGGCGGCTGGGCCTGGCACTCGCGGCCAGGCCGGATGGCTCCGGGCTGGTGGTGCAGGGTGTCAGCGGCCCGGCGCAACGGGCCGGCATCCAGCGCGGCGACGTGCTGCTGGCGGTCAACGGCCGTGCCGTGCAGTCCGTCGAGCAGGTGCAGAAGACGCTCGACGGCAAGCCGGGCAGTGTCGCGCTGCTGATCGAACGCGATGGCGACCGCATCTTCGTGCCGGTGAAGATCGGCTGAACGTCGCGCCGGCCGATCGTCGATCCGGCCGGCGCGCCGATTGCCGCGGTGGCGTTGGGTTGCCTGCCGAAGCCGTTCCCTTCCATCCCCTTACCAAGGCCGCTCAGACGTGTTCGTCTCGTTCTTTCCGCAGCCCCGGGGCTTCTTCATCTCCGCTGTCGGCTGGACGCTGTTGGCGATCCTGCTTTGGTACGCCGGTGGCGATCGACTGGGTTCGTGGATCGGCTTGCCGCCGCTTGCCGCCGCTTGCCGCCGGGGCCGAGCCGATCATCGGCGCCTCCGCGTTCTGGTCGCCTCCGTTCCTCTGGTTCTGCACCTAATACGCGCTGGCGGTAGCCCTGTTCGCCGGGTTCTGGTATGCCTACCGGCCATGGACCACGATCGTCGAGCTGCTGTCGGTCTACAAGCGCCTGCGCACCTTCGAGGCGGCGCTCGGCAATCAGCCGTTGCCCCGCATTGAACAGGAGTACATGGCGGGTGGCCAAGCGCCGTGATGCACGGTCGCGATCCGGTGGCCAAGCCCGACCTGCGGCGCACAACCCTGTCGGCTGTGGTGCCTCTTGCCCTACAGGTCGGCGCGCCGCCTTCCGATGGTCGCCTAGCCGCATGGCCGCCACACTGGGTGTTCCATGGACGACTTGAAGGAAATCAGAATGAAGCATCCCACTCTCAGTGTTCTCGCGATCTCTGCAGCCGCCCTTTTTGGCACCGCGCAGCTCCAGGCTGCCACCGATAAGCCAGCGGTGAAGGGCGGACAGCAGAGCGTGCAAGGTCAGGCCAAGGGCATGGCCCAGGACAGGCCCATCACAGGTGACCCGAAGACCCGCGCCGAAGTCAAGGCCGATGCGGCGTCAGGCGTCGTCTCCGGTCAGCAAAGCGCCAAGGGCCAGGCAAAGGGCACGGCTCAGGACAAGCCCATTGCCGGCGCCCCAAGGACCCGCGCCGAAGTCAAGGCTGAGGCGGCCGCTGCAAGCCCGGGCGGTGGTCAGGAAAGCGTCAAGGGCCAGGCCAAAGGCCAGGCGCAAGACAAGAAGCCGTGAAGACGCGTTGAACGCGGTCCGGTGACGACACCGGTTCGCGCCATCGATAACAAGCGAAATGCACGTCGCACACTGCGGCATGTGCGTTTGCTGCCGTCGCTTTCTACCGCCGCCCCTGAAAGAGCCCGTGAAAGATTTGGGCTAGCAAGCCGAGGCGATGCCGTTGGTGCTTTCCGCCTGCCGTCGGCTGGCTTCACTCAGCGCCGCTTCGGCCTCCTTCAGCTGCGTTTCCAAGACGTCCTGCCGGGCAAAGTAGCCTGGCGTGAGCCGAGAGCCACCTCCTGCGTTGCCAAGTCGCTCTCCGGGCAGTGGCTCACGCCCCGCTTCCTTTCGTCCCCGAACGCGGGAGAGCCTGGCCTGCGCTTCGGACACGTTTTCGCGGTGTGCTGACGCCCGCTTCGCGAGGGAAGCGCCGTCGCACTCTTTCGTTGCAGGTGCATCGCTATCGGACTGCGCGCCGGGCTCCGTGCGAATCAGGTACACCCTGTGCGCAGTGCCTCTGGGCGGCGGCGAATCGGAATACACCGGCGTACCGTCACGATCGAGCCAACGATAGACCTGGCTGACCTCCGCCGAGGCCCATGTCGCACAGAAGGTCAACGACCCGACGACAAACAAGCAGGCGCGGATCCGGCTCTTGGCAACTCGAGCAAGGCGGTGCATGGAAATCTCCTGTTTGCAGTGAAGACGTCGATGGATCTGAGGCAAAGCCCGTTCCCGATGCCAGTGCCGTCATTGCGGATCGCAACTCATGCGTACCGACTCGGAGCGGACCGACAAGCATCAGTTCGTCGGCCGGGTGTCGCACGCCATCATGAAACCGCACCCAGCATCCCGAAGCCTCGGCCTGCGCCAGAGGCACGCCAGGCGCAGACACCACCGACCGCAACCGCAGCGTGGGATCGGCAACGGCGTCGACCGCAAGGCTTGCGGCAATCAGCGACACCGCGGCGATCCCTCTCTCTGCCCTGACCCTGCCCGGAGAAATGTTCATCGCCAGTTCCTTGAAAGTGCGATGCGTCTGCAGGCTGGCAGCCGCTGAAGTGTTGGTGCCACTAATCCCACTCCGGTTCCCGGCCAACGCCGCCGACGATGAAATCGATGACGGTGCCACAGGACAGATTCGCGCCGACGTGGTGTCAGTCCCAGCGCCATGACCAGATCACGTCGACCGAGTTTTCCACACCGGCGCTCGCGCGCAGCGTCGTGCGGCCGGCGACGCGATACAGCAGCTGCCACGTGCCGCCGGCCGCCGCCAGGCCCTTTTCGTAGGCCACCGAAAGCCGATCTGACAGCTGCTTGCCGATGGTGACCAGGGTGTCGCCACCTTCGGTGCGGCCCACGCCCAGCTGGTCGATGCCCAGCTTCTGCAGAAAACCTTCGCCACTGGAACCCTGGTCGCCGGCCAGCAGCGCCAGCGCGGCGCGCTGAAGCAGCGCCGACTGGTCGCGCCCTTCACCCTGCGGCGCGCGACCGGTGATCAGCCAGGTGATCTGGTCGATCTCGGGCAGGTCGGGATCGCTGAACAGGCGAACACGCGGCGCAATGGCGTTGCCGCTGACCACCACGCCCACGCGGGTGTCGATGTCAGCCCGCAGCGCCAGTATGTCCAGGCGCGGGTTGGCCACGTCGCCGGTGAAGGTGATGGTGCCGCGTTCGATCGCCAAGTTCTGGCCATAGGCCGAGTAGGTGCCCGCCACGGTATTGACCACGCCGCGCACCGCCAACGCGCCATCCGGCGTGGTGGTGATGCGCAGCTGCCCGCGCAGCCGTGTGTCCAGGCCCCGGCCCCGCAGCTGCAGCGCGTCGCCCAGCGCCACGCGCAGGTCCATGTCGGCCCCGGCCAGCACGCCTGTTTTCGGCGCCCTGCCGCCGTCGACCACCGCAATCGGCTTGCCTGCAGCGTCGGTGCGGCCGACGACGAGGATGTCCTTGTCGAGTGACGGCGCATCGGCGGCGGTGACGTCGATCAGCCCTTCGTCGACCGTGAACCGCCCGTCGACCGACAGGCGCCCGGCGCGCAGGCCGACATCGGCGCTGCCGCTCACCGCCACGCGGCGGTCGACGCGGTCGAGCACGCGGAAGTGGTCGGTGACCACTTTCAGCGCCAGCTGCGGCTGGCCGCTGAGGCCGGCGCGGCCCTCCACGTGCAAGGTGCCGCCGTCCTCGCCCTTGAAGTCGATGCGTTCGATGACGGCTTCGTTGCTGTTCAGCGCCACCCGCACCGTGCCTTCCCTGAGGTTGATGCCTTCGAAGATGTTGCGCACCACCAGCCGGTCGCCGGTCACCGTGCCGCGGTAGGTGGGCGTGCCCACGGTGCCACCCAGCACGGCGCTGGCCTGCAGCTGGCCAGCCAGGCGCCAGCCCGGCGGCAGCCAGGCTGCCCAGACGCCGACGTCGGCCACCCGCAGTTCCACACCGCCCTGCAGCGGCGCCTGCGCTGGCGGCACGGCGGCGTCGACCGGCGCACTGACGGTCTGGCTGCCGCTGAGCACGCCGATGGCGCTGCCAGCCAGCGCCTGTGTCACCTGCCAGCGCCCGTTGTGTGCCGCCAGCGCCACCCGCAGCTGGCTCAAGCCCAGCCGGCGCGTCGTGCCGGCCACGCTGAGCGCCAGGTCGCCGCCGCCGCGTTCGACCACGATGTCGGCATCGAAGCGCGCCGCGCTGTGCACACTGGCGCGCGCGCCGAGGGTGAGGTCACCGCCCCAGCCCATGCCCGGCTGCAGCCGGGCCAGAAACGGCGCCACCTGCACCGGTTCCAGCCGCGCCTCCAGCGCAATCTCGGGCGGCGCACTGGCGCGGTCGGCGGCCTGCCACCGGGCCTGCTGCCAGGTCAGCGCGCCGCCGAAGAGTTCGATGCGGCCGGGCGCCAGCATCGCCTGCCGCGGCTGGCCTGTCGCGTCCAGGCTGAACTGCGCCTGCAGGTCGCGCGCGGACAGCCAGGGCGCCGCCCCTTCGGCGCGCGGCGCGGCGCGCAGTTGCGACACCGTGCCGCGCCATTGGCCAGCGCCCAGGGTCGCCGAGGCGGCGCTCGACGCCGGTTGCCACCTGCCCTGCAGTTGCAGGCTCAGGCTGCTGCCCGGCGCGGCGGCGGGTGCGGCAGGTCTGGCACGGGTCAGGGCTTCGGCCCGGGCTGGCGCGCCACCAGCCAGGGCTTCGGCCCGGGCCGGCGGGCCAGCCAGGGCATCGGTCCAGGCCGGCGGGCGCAAGGGGCTGGCGGCGTTCAACGTCAGGCGGTGGTTGCGCAGGCTGCCCTCCAGCCGGGCCTGCAGGCGGTCGAGCCGGCGCTCGGCCTGCGCCAAACCGGTGAGATCGGCGTCCAGCGTGAGCGGTGCGTCCAGCGAAGTGCCGTTGAAGGTCCACTGCACGCTGCCCTGCTCCAGTTGCAACTGCGGCATGCGCAGTGCTTCGAGCTGCAGCCGACCTTCACTGCGCAGCGCCGGCCAGCGGCCGTTCGCGGTGGCGTTGGCCTGCAGCGTGCCGGCAGAGGGCGCCAAACCCTGCGCCGCCGGCATCATCGGCGACACCAGCTTCAGCAGCGGTGCCAACGCCGCCAGCGCCGGCGCGTCAACCTCGGCGCGCCAATCGTGCAGCCCCGCCGCAATGCCGCCGTTCAGGCGCAGGGTGTTGGCAGCCACCTGCAGGTCCGCTTCGAGCCGCAGGCCGCGGCCGGGGGCCTTCAGCGCCGCTGTGCCCGACAGCGGCACGCCTGCCAGCGTGCTGGCCTTCAGCGTCAGATCGGCGGCACCGCGCAGGCTGTCCAGCAAGTCGCCTGCCGGCGCGTTGGCAGAGGCAGCAACGGGCGCGGAGGCGGGCAGCTGAAGGTCGGCATCCCAGGTGCCGTTGAGGTTGCTGCTGCGGCCGGCGGTGGCCGCCGGCCACCAGGCGGCCAGGTCGAAGCTTTTCAGCGTGCCCTCGCTCTTCACCGCCCAGGCGCCGGCAGCGTCGCGGCGGGCCTGCAGCGTGCCGCTCGCGCGCGCCTTGCCCGATGTGGCTTCCAAGCGCTTCAGCTCGAAGGTCAGGGTTGAGTCGGCCGCCAGTTCGAAGCGGGCGTGGCCGTTCAGGTCCAGCGGGGGCGGCGGTCGGCGAACTTTGGCAAATGCCGGCAGGCGGCCGCGCAACTGAGTCTGCGCGCGGCCTTCCAGCACGCGCGGCCCTGCCCCAGCTGGCCCTGCCGCGCCAGCCGCCCCAGCCGCCGCAGCCGCCGTGCCAGGCAGCGCGAGGCCTTGCAGTGCCATCTCGACACTGCCGTCCAGCGTGGCCACTGGCGCCCGCGTGTCGAGTTGCGCCGCCTGCACGCCCTGCAGCTTGAGCTGCAGGGCCAGCTGCGCCGCCTGCCACTGCCCGCTGCCCGACACGCGGCCGCCGTTGGCGTTGCGCCCGAGCTCGAGCACCAGATCGTCGAAGGCCAGCCGGTCGCGCTCGCTGGGCCGGCCCAGCAGGTTGCCGCGCACGCTGCGCAGCGGCAGCCGGCCGGCGTCCCAGGGGCCGGCGGCGGCGTTGTCCAGCGCCAGCCGCAGTTGCAGCGGCTGGCCGGCCGTCACGTCGGCCAGCGTGGCCGTGCCCGACAGCCGGGTTTGTGGCAGCCCCGGCGCCAGCAGCGAGAGATCCAGGTCCTGGGTCTGCAGCGCCAATGCAGCCAGCGGCCATTCGGCAAACGGGGTGGCGGTGGCGGTGGCCGTGGCGGTGGCGCCGGATTCGGTGCGCAGCGTGGCGTTGAGGCCCAGCCGCTGCAGCGGCCCCAGCACCTGCAGCGCGGCACGCCACGACTGCGGCGTGCCGGGCGGCGTGTAGATCTCGAGGTCGGCGCTGAGCGGCAAAGCGCCTTCGGTGCCGATGCTGGCGCGGCCCTTCAACTGCATCGGCCCGCGCGTCAGTGCCAGGCTGTCGATGCGATGTCGGGCCCCACTGTCGGCGCCGAGGTGCACGTCGCCCTCCAGCGCCATCAGCAGGGTTTCGCCATCAAGCTGCACCGAGCCGACCCGGAGCCCCTGCAAAACCGCCTCCAGCGGCAGCGTCAGACTGGCAGGCGGCTTCAGCGGGTCAGACGGCTTGGCGGCTGTCGGCTTGCGTGTGATGCGCACGCTGCTCGCTTGCGGCTGCGCCAGCGTCAGGCCGACCCAGGCGTCGGCGTGCGGCCGCCAGCGCCACTGAGCGTCGGCCCAGCGCAGCTCATCGATCTCGACCACAAGGTCACTGCCTTCCCAGCGCAGGCGCTGCGCGCCGAAGCCACCACCGTTGAGGCGCCCCCGGGGCGCTTCCAGGGTGAGCCCGGGCACGTGTTGCAGCACACGCTGCTGCGCCCAGTCGCTATTCCAGGCCCAGGCGCCCAGGCCGAGCACGGCCACGGACAGCGCCAGCAGCAGCGCCACGAGTGCCAGCAGGGTCAGCATCACCCATTGGCCCGCGCTGCGCGGCTTGCGGCCGGGAGTGGCGGCGGTGGGGTTGATG
>ENA-ORBV01007208-ORBV01007208.1-microbial-mat-metagenome-genome-assembly--contig:-NODE-7208-length-19179-cov-3.974296_pt1 | contig 19179 bp, 17 predicted proteins | sample MGYA00237777_ERZ505514 | MGnify/ENA primary metagenome ERZ505514 (study PRJEB26160, sample SAMN06269048) | microbial mat metagenome | isolation source: Oligotrophic lake microbial mat | place... | reverse complement strand
ATATTGCTGCTCCGCCATCGCATCATCAAACGCCGTGCGGATCTCGCGGAGCCGGTGCACCAGAATGTCGTTGAACCGCAAAAGCACCGGCGTGTGCACGCCTCGGGCCTTCAACCCTTCGATCACCTCATGAAGGTCGATCGACTTCGCAGGGTCCTTCGTCGGGATCACCGAGAGGTGCCCGTCGGGCGTCACGCCGACATACCCCTTGCCCCAGTCCGGCACGCCGTACAACTGCGCGGAGTCGGCCGCCGTCCATTGGCCGTGGATAAACGTCGAGCGGGTGGAGATCGTGGCCATCGTGAGCGAGTGGTCCTTGCCCCACGGTTGGAGCGGTTCAAAGCGCGTAAGGAGTGTTCAGTGCCCGCCACCGTCGCGGGTCCACCTCCCTGACGAAAACGATATGCGGGGAGGAAGGAAGATGAGCGGATAAAGACGTTCGCCATCCTCCGCCTATCCGCCCATCTGCTACCGCTTCAGCAAGCCCGAAACCGCCGCTGCCAACTGGTCGAATCCGAACGGCTTGCGGAGGCGAACTATCGGCTCCAGGTCGGTTTCGTCGATCGCTCCCGACGCGTAGCCCCCGCTGATGGCGATGACCGGCGTTCCGGATCGGAGGCTGCGAACCGCGCGGATGACATCTTCGCCGTTCGATGTCGGCAACTCGTGATCGATCACCAGCAGGTCGAACCCCCCCGGGTTCCGCTCAAACTCCGCGAGAAAGCCCGGCGCGTCCGACGTCGCGGTCGTTTGCCATTCCATCTGTGCGAACCATTTCTCAAGTAGCCCCAGGATGCGCGGGTCGTCTTCGACCACCAGCACGCGGGCGAACCCCGTCGCCCCACGCGCGGATGGGACGCCAGTCTCCCGTCCGATGGCTCGAATCGTCTCGGCCGTCACACCGGCCGCTACATCCCCCGCCACACCCTCGGCCACCACCGGCAACTCAATGGAGAACGTCGTCCCCCCACCAGCGGGCGACTCCACGCTGATCGCCCCGCCGTGGTCGTCGATGATCCGTTTGGTAATCGCCAGTCCCAACCCCGTGCCGACGCCCGCCGCCTTGGTCGTAAAGAACGGCTCGAACACCCGTCCCATGTTTTCAGCGCTGATCCCTGAACCCGTGTCCCGGATGCGGATCCGGATCGACGAACCCGCCTCCTCCGTCGACGCGGGATCGCGCGGCGGAAACGTCACCGCGGGTTTGATCTCGGTGATCTCAAAGCTCAGCGTGCCTCCGCCCGGCATGGCGTCCTTCGCATTCGACGCGATATTCAGGATCGCCTGCTTCAATTGCACCGCGTTGCCCATCACCAACGGCTTCAGGTCCCGCGGCAGTTCAAGCCGGGTTTCGACGTTCGCGGGCAGCATCCCCCGCACCAGCCCGACCGCCTCGTCGATCAACGACGCGACCGGCACCGGCCCCCGCCGATTCGGTTCCTTGCGGCTGAGCGCGAGCATCGATCCCAGCACCCCGGCAGCCTGACGGCCCGCGGCCTCAAGTTCCCTAAGGTGTTCCGCGCCCGGGTGCCCCGCCGGCAGAGTCCGGCCCGTCAACTCCGCGTATCCCAGGATCGCCGTGATGAGGTTGTTGAAGTCGTGCGCCACTCCGGCCGCGATCTGACCGACGACTTCCTGCTTCTGCGAATGCCGGAGCTGCGCTTCCAGCCGGTTCCGTTCGCTGACGTCCAGCGCGCACAGAAGAAGCGATCCCGCCTTCCCTACGCATGACTCGCTCAGGCCCAGTGCGACATCCACCTCCCGGCCTCGCAGGTCCTGCAGCGTCATGGGCGTTGCCGCTAGCACATTGACCCGCGAAGATGCCGCCGCGAGGAACGACGCGAGTTCCTCGCCGCGCCCCGGCAACCCCAGCGCCAGGATCGACCGCCCCACCATTGAAGCGTGCGTCCCATCGCCAAAGAGCCGGGCCGCACCCGCGTTCACCTGCGCGATGATCCCGTCGCTCACCACCAGCAACGCAACCGGCACCTCGTCCGCGAGCGCCCGCAATTTCGTGTCGCTGGCCGCGAGCTGCGCGTTGAGCGCGAGCGCCCTCCGCGAGAACCGGCAGATCAACGCGTACAGCAACGCCGCCGTCGCGCTCACAAAGAACAGCCCTTTGAGAGTCTGAAAAAACCGGGTGCGATCGTTCTCCCGGACAATGTTCTCAAGGGCGGCGTCGGAAAATAAAATCCACAGCGCGGCAACGCCGAGATAAATCAGGGCGATGCGGAGGGGCGCATTTCGGAGCGGAGACTCGACGTCCTGCACGTTCGCCGGAGGCACATTCGCGGGAGGCATATCACGTTCCTCACACGGTCATCAGTAAAAGCACTAACGGCGAACGGCCCCGTTGCAGCGATCCCATCGCCGCACCCCGTTCAATTCCCGTTCTTGCCCACAAGGAGCCCTCGCAGGCATCTCCCCCGACGTAGGTATTATCGGGCGTGGCGCCTTCAAATGCAAGCCTAATTTTCAGTTCCTTTCTCAGATTTCGGCCGCGAAAACCGGAGCCAAAGCCCTGAAATAGCTGCCGCAACGAGGTTTACGATCATCTCCGAAGCGCTCGCCACCAGCGTCACGACCGCGAAAGACTCGTTCCCGACGTCGGGCAAATGCAGCACCGACCCGGCGAGCAGCGTCGTGCCGCCCTCGCGAGCTCCCAGCGCACCGGCCGGAGTGACCACCCCGATGAGAAAATACGTCGACGCTGCCAACACCGCCGTGCTCATGCCGATCGGTGTTCCGCACGCGTGCGCGGCAAGCCAGAATCGTGCTGCAACGCACGCTAGATCGATCGTTCTCACCGCGAAGGAAGCGGCGATCGCGCCGCCGTCCGCGAGCATGACAATCGCCGGAGTCAGCGGCGCCACAGGCCGGAACGAAAGCACCTTCGAGATGAACGAGCCCGGGGCGGCCCGCCTCAGGAACCGAGCCATCACTACCACGCTCCCGCCCGTCACCAACAGCCCCGCCGTGGTCACCACCACCCAGACAGCATCGACCCGGCCACGCCAAAATGTCGCCGCGATGGGCGCCGCGATCGCTCCCAAGATCACCACGCCCGCCGCCGCGAGCCACGCGAGAATCAGGGTGACCGGCAGGTTGTCGCGCCGGTTGTGAATGACGAATCGCGCCACGACACTGAGTTTGAAGGGCAGGTAATTGAGGCACGTCGCGACCGAGTTCACCGCCACCACGCTCCGCCAGCCGATCGACCGAACCGTCCGGATCAGGAACCAGAACAGCGACCCATTCAGGAGCAAACTCAGCACGGCGCACCCCAGCAGGGAGCTCAACACCCACAGCGGCGCATCCAGAAGCCGATCCAACGACTCACGGTTCCGCGGACGCAGGGCAACCGAAACGCACCACGCGAACAGCGTGAGCCCGATCGCGAAGCCGAGCACCTGCACGGTGACCTTCAAGGGTGACCACCGCGCGGGCTTCCCCACGCTCATCGGGGCCCGCCGGGTGCGGGGGTGCCCGGCACGACAAGCCGGACGAGCAGCCGGTTGCCGCCCGACCGAAGCGGCACGGTCGAACGCCGGGCCCACGCTGCGACGGCCTCGGGCGTCAGACGCGGGTCCGCATACCCCGACGCTTGAACCCGGGCCAGTTCCGAAAAGTTGATCATCGCGAAGTCGAATCCTCCCGCAGCGACCGCGGCGGTCCACGCGTCAGGGTCGCCGGGCGAAGCGGCGAGGGCGGCGGTGAGAGGCGACGAATCCCAAACCGTGGTCGCGAACGCATCGGCGTAATAGAGCGGTGTGGCATCCCCGATGAGCAGCGTCCGCCCGTGGTGCCCATTAATCTTCAGCGCGGGGTCGAGGTTGGACGTCAGTTCCCCTGGTACGCCCGACTCAAACACAGTGCGTAGATAGGAATCCAGCCCGCCGTCAACTCGTGAAGCCAACGCTTCGCCTGTGAACAGCCCGGGACCCGACCACAGGAACCGATTGGGCGTCCCGCCCTCCTCCGACTTCAATGTGTGAACGAGAAAGCCGGATTGCGCGACCAATAGACCCCCGGCGATGAACCAAGCGAACAGCCGGGGTAGCCACGTCAGCAACCCGGCAAGCACCCCCGCGATCAGCACCGTAGCGGGGACCAGCGACGGCATCAGAAAACGCGACTGAAGATGGGTGGTAAAGAGCCATGCAAGGAGCATCAGAACCAACACCGCGGCGTGCAGACGCAAATGTCTAAGGCGTGGCACGAAGGTCGCCACGGCTGCCGCCACGCCCACGCCGAGAATGAAACCATACTGCGGGTGCAGCAGTCCGCGGTGGCGCGAACCGGCCGGATCGGTGTGGTCGGGAAATACCAGCAGACGCAAACGGGCAACCAGCGATCCATCGAAGGTGTGGGCGGCATGAAATCGCGCATGCTGATCCAACGACCAGTGTCCCACGCCCAACAACGTCGGGGCGAAGGGGAAGAGCGCGTTCCCCGTAGCCACTTGGTTGCGGATCAGCCAGGGAGCGATCGTCACGAGCCCCGCCACCGCCCCCACCGCCGCGAACGGAAGCCATTGACGAGGCGGAAGTGAGCACAACGCCAAGAGAGCGGCGGCGGGCGCAAAGAACTGAATCGCCGTCGGCTTTACGCCGCACGCCGATCCGACCAGGAACGCCGTGAGCACCGCTCGCCGGCTCGGTCCGAGCGTTCGATCGCCCGCCGCCATGAGCGCGGCCGCTCCCAGACCGATCATCGGCCATTCGTTGTACGCGAGTGTGCCAACGACGATCGACCATGGTGTGAGGAACAGAAGCCCACGAACCGCCGCGACCACGATCTCTGCGGGACGTGCCGGAGTGGCCTCGGGCAGACACGCCCGCGCGAGGCGCCCGATGATCCACACCGCCATCACCAACGTCGCCGTGTGAAGCAACTGGCACGCGATGACGCCCTGCCCGTCGCCGGCGGTCAGCCAATGTTCGCCGGCGGCGCTGGGTGTCCCCGGCCCCAGCATCGCTCCAAGGTGCGTAAACGCGGCCTCAAAATACGACGGCAGGAAGGAGTACACATTGGTCTCGATCGGCCCGATGCGGCCCGCTTGGAGCCATTGCTGCGGAAGGGCGAGGTGGTAGGACAGCGCGTCGTACGCGCCGAACTCGCTGGCCCACAAAGCGCCAGGCGGGTTGCAGGCGAGCGCGAACGGGATGCCCGCCAGCATGAAGGGCGCGGCGGCGATGACGTGCGTCGCCGAAGGAGTGAAAGAGCGAATCGCGCGCCAGACGAACCACAGTTCCACCACTGCCGGCACGACCACGGTCCCCCACGCAACCAGCAACGAGTGCGCTCGATCCGAGCTGCCCAAGAGCCCGGACACTCCCAGCAAATGGGATACCGCCAGAAGCGTTCCGAAGCCCAGCGCGATTCGAAGGGGCGCTGAATCCGCGGCCGTTCGAACCAGCGGCCCCCAGATCCGTCCCATGCCCGCCGCCGCGAGGAGGTAGAGAACAACCGGCCATCCCGACGAGATCCAGCGCGGCAGAAGCGCGACCGATGCTTCGAGCGGGCCTTGCGGACCCCCGAACGAGCCCGCGACCGCGGCGATCACGAACGCGACCAGCGGGACTATCGCGAGCCACCGGAGGGAGGCCGGAGATGGCGCTCGCGGGTGGTGAAGGGCGTTGGGAGCGACGGGCATACGGCGGTGGTCGACGATTGTTTCCAAGGGTCCGGGTCAGGCGGTCACTACGATACGGGAGTGAACCCTGTCCCGATGCCGCCCGAGATCGCCGCACACCCCGAGGTCTTCACGATCATCGAGCCCCTGTGCGCCGTCTTCCGGCGCGGGCTCAAGGCCGAGGGCCTCAAGTACACGCCCGAGCGGGCCGCGATCCTCGACACCGTCATCCGCGTCGAGAGCGTCTTCACCGCCGATGAAACGATCGAGCGCGTGCGGGGCTCGGGTTTCCGCGTCAGCAAGGCGACCGTCTACCGCACCTTCCGCTTGATGATGGAACTGGGAATCATTCAGCGGCTCACCCTCAGCGACGACCAAACCAGGTATCAACTGGTGTACGGTCTCTCCTCGCGCGACATGATCCTGCGGATCGACACCCACGAGGTCGTTCCCATCGACGTCCCGGAACTCACGGAACTCTGCCGAAGGGCGTGCGAGGAACGCGGTCTCACCTTCGTCGGGCACCGCCTGCAGGTGCTCGCGCGGTGACAACGCGAGCCCCTATGTCCGCCCCTGCCTCGGGAGGCACCACTGCCCTGAGCGGTGGGTCAGGGCACCGCTCAGGCGTCAAAGCCCCCCGTTGCTGAACGACGCCACCTTTCCGTCCTTGAACGTCACGCTGATCTCTTTGGTGCCCTCACGCCATGTGTAGGTGTCGAGGCTGTTCTGGGTGGCACCCCCAAGCACCCCCGCGCCCGAGATGCTCGCGCCGGAATTGACCTGCAGTTCCCCCTTCCCGAGAATTGTTTCGACCTCGGCTTGCGTCATGCCCTCTTTCAGGATGCTGTAGTTATCCAAGGTAACCTTCTTCTCGCAGGACACAAGCAAAAGAAGGGGCAGAACCAAAGCCGCAAGGAACGTGTTTCGGATCATCGGCAAAACTCCCAAGGTTCGGGTGGAGAACGCCACCCGAAATACGACCGCGGTACCAACCTTTAAATCGATCACCCAGCCCGGCGGCCGGGGATGTCACAATCACTTTTCGGGCGTTTCGCGCTCGAAGCGGTATCCGCCTTTTTCCGCGCCCCACACCTGCTTGCCGGCATCATCAAACCCGCGGTCCCAGCTCTGAAGGCCCGAGGGTGTGATGGTCACTTCGGACGTCGTGAACGTAGCACCGCCGCGTTCGCTCGGGCAGGCCCTTCCCAGTGTGCTTCCCGCGAACGTGCCGTCCGCGCCGGGCACCAGCACAACCTCGCACCCGACCTTCTGGGTCAGCAAATGGGGGCCCATCGTGTCTAATCGGGCGGGCTCGGCCCAAGCCCCCGCCATCGCCAGCGGATCGCCGGGCAACAGCCAGACTTCGCTGCGGAAGGTCGTGTGACTCCGCCCGTCGCCCCCCACAAACGTCATCGGCGTCACAAAGTAAACCCGTTGGCGGTAAGGCTTGTCGAGCGCATCCGAGCGTGCCTGCTCAACATACAGCCACGCCCCGTTCCTCTCGGAAGGCCAGATCCGGGTCATGTGCAGGCGGATGTCAAAAAAATCGGGATCTTCCGCGGCCTGCCGCTCGCTGCTGAACGAGCCGGTCATGAGCGCAACAAGGTCCCCAAGCGTCGCGGAATCCGACGAGCCCGTCTCAGAGCCCGACGACCCCGTCGCGACCGGCGGAACCGAGGCAGGCAGCGCCGGCTCGACCGGCTGCCCGCCCAAAAACACAACGGTGAACGCAATGGTGAATAAGTTCATGGTTCTTCGGACGGCTCCCGCAAGGTCGTGACGTGGAACACAATACGATGTCCGCGCCATGTGCGCTTCCCCCACCCGCCAATCTTTCCTCCGCCTGTTCGTTGTGCTCGCGTTGGCGGCCGCCCCTCTCGGAGCCACCGGTTCCGGTTGCGCCCCCCAACCCTTTGACCGCACCGAACCCTTCTCTCGTGACCGCGTTGGCGCTGTCCGCCGTAGCGTCCAACTCACGGTCAGTACGATGGAGTCCGCAGTCGAAGCGACGATGCTCGCCCTCGACCGGTCGCAGGAACTCTGCGAATCCCCCGGCGAGTCGCTCGACGCTGCCTACGCCACCGCCCGCGGCGATTTTTCCTCCGCCCGCGGCCGGCAGCGGTCGTTCGCCCGCCGCATTCTGGTCACCCGGACCGGCGGCGAGGCGATGTTCGATGAATGGAGGTCGGAATTACGCACCTATTCCGACGCCGCCGTCGAGCAATCCAGCCGCGAGAGTTTGGAGCGGTTGGAGGTCTCCCACAGTGCGCTCATCGCCGCTCTCGAAATCGTCCGCGACGAACTCCTGCCGTTGCAGGATTCCATCAACGACCGCGTCCTGTATCTCAAGCACAGCCGCAACGAAGGGGCACTGGCCGCGCTGCCGGCGATGACCCCCGCGATCACCGAAACCCGAAACAACGTCCGAGGCGGCGTCGAAAGCGTGCTCTCCGCGGCGGCCCACTTCGAGACGCTAACCGCGCGGCGGTGATCCCTCGTTCTGAACCCGCCCGATCGTCGGAGGCCCGATCGTCGGAGGCCCGATCGTCGGAGGCTCGATCTCGTGGCCGGGCCCCGCCGCTCCGGTCATCCTCGCCAATAAGGCGGCCTGTCGGAACCGGAAAATCTTCAGCAGTTCCGGCGCCACCATCAGCCGATGAACCAGCGGCCCCCCGCGCGACCGGTACGAAACCCGGTCGGCGCATCGTGTTCCCCCTTGATCCCGCTCGAACACATGCTCGTGGTGCCACAGGGAGTACGGACCCTGCAGTTGTTCATCGATGAAGCGGAACGGCGGTTCCCACGCCGCGATCCGCGTGCGCCACCGGATCGGCACTCCACGCAGCGAGATGCGGTAGTCGATGAGCGTGCCCGGGGCCATCAGAATGGGCGGAGGCGTCAAGATCCGGAACCCCAGAAAACCCGGCGTGAGTTCCTCAAGGTTGTGGGCGTTGCCAAAGAAGGCGAAGACGTCCTCGATCGAGCGCGGAAGCCAAAGCGAGCACGTCAGGATGTGGGACGGGGTGGCCACAGCTCCACCGCTTCGATCGTCGCGTCACCCCGGATTCACGGTCGGCGCTGGTGTGAACGACGCACCCTCCGGCAGTTTCAGCATCATCGCGGGGATCGGGCCCGCCATGCCCGCGCCGTCCAACGCCGATTTGACGTTCTGAGCGAGGTCTTGCTGAACCGCCATAAGGTCGGATTGCTTGCTCCACACGCTGACCGTCCAATCGACACCGGCACCATTCAGCCGCACCAGCCCCACACCCGGAAGCGGGTCTTCCAGGCGGCCTTTCACCCCCCGCGCCGCCGCCAGCAGCGCCGCCCGCGTCACTTCCAAGTCAAACGATCCGTCGATCGTCACGTTCACCACCGCCGCCCGGGTTTCGTGGTGCGTCTGGTTCTCGATAATCGACCCGAACACCTGCCCGTTGGGGATGATGATCCGGCGGTTGTCGCCCGTATCAATATGCGTCGAAAAGAGCTCGATCTCATCGACTTTACCGGTCTGACCCGCCACCGTCACCACATCCCCGACACGGAACGGGCGGAAGAGCAGCAGCATCACCCCCGCGGCAATGTTGCTCAGGCTTCCCTGCATCGCGAGCCCGATCGCGAGGCCGGCGGAGCCGATCACCGCCGCGAAACTCGCGGTCTGTACCCCGAAAATGCCCAGCCCCGCGACGGCGGCGACAACGACGATGGCCCAACGCACAATGTTCGAGAGAAACTTCGCCAGCGTGACATCCACCTTCGCACGCCCCAGCCCCCTCAGCACAAGACGGCTCAGCCAAGACGAAATGATCCACGCGGCAACAACGAAAAGCAGAGCCCCGACGATCCGCGGGCCGTACTTCTGAGCCAGTTCCACAAAGCGGTGGGTCTCGGCCTGGACCGTCGCCACCGCTCGTTCGGCCTTGATGACCACGGAGTCCGCGACCGTGATCTGCGCAGGAGCCGTGACCTCGACCTGCGTGATCGGGTCGGCAACGGGTCCATCCGGGGGCGTTTGTGTCTGCCAGATCAGCATGAGAATTCCAATGTGCGAGCAAAATGATCCGAATCCAGATTCTTCTCTGGGCGTCGCCCCGCCGATCCGCACGGTTCGCGCCTTCATCCCGGAAGGGATGCGTCGATTGTTGCCAGGGGCAGGCCGCTCGGCACCCGTGGAAAACCGCGTCGCCTACCCCGCACGCCTCCAGGGTGCACGAGCTTGCGCCTTCGCCTCGACCGGAGGCGACAGGCTTTGGAACCGGTTAGCGGCGGCGACTCGCGATTCTTTGGCCCGCGACGTCGAATCAACGACGCTGCGCGAGCAGGTCGCGGATTTCCATGAGCAGTTTCTCTTCGACCGTCGGGCCAGCGGGCGGGGGCACGGGCTTCGCCGACTCAAACCGCTGCCGCGCGGTGTTGAATGCCTTGACCACCAGAAAAACACAGAACGCAAGAATGACGAAATTGATCGCGACCGTCAAAAAACTCCCGTACGCCAGCACCGGCCCCGCCGCCCGCGCATCCGCGAGGGTCAGCGGCGCTCCCAACACGTCCGCGGCGTCGATCGCGGCCGCCGCTTTCGCGTTGAGCGGAACATACAAGTTACTGAAATCGGCCTTGCCCGGAATGCTGACCACCGGCATGATGATGTCAGCGATGAAAGAGTTTACGATCCCCCCGAACGCCACTCCGATGATCACCGCGACCGCGAGATCCAGAACGTTACCCCGAAGCGCAAACTCCCGAAATTCTTTGAGAAAACCCATCCGAATCGCCCCTCTCTTGATTTCCCGATTTGCTACACGCTCACCCTCAGGACCGCGACCGCTTGCCCCCCGAGGACTGAGGCGGGGAGAATACCCACTCGCGGCGCTCGGTGCGAGCGAAAAACCGTTCCTAGGGCATACAGTCCGTTTCTAGTGGGTGCCGATCCGTCTGTTCGGTCGGCGTTCTTGAGGGTTTATACGCAGGACGCGCTTTAAATGCGATTCGAAATCACCACCACGCTCGGCAACTTCACGATTGAACTTGATCCTAAGAGTGCCCCCGTCTCGGCCAAAAACTTTGCCGATTACGTCGACGAGGGCTTCTACTCAGGTACAGTATTCCACCGGGTTATTCCGACCTTCATGGTTCAGGGGGGCGGTCACACCGCCGACCTTGCCAAAAAAACCACTAGGAAGCCGATCGTCAACGAGTGGCGGAACGGCCTCAAGAACGTCCGCGGGTCGGTTTCCTATGCCCGCCTGGGCGGCAACCCCGACTCCGCCACCAGCCAGTTCTTCATCAACGTCGTCGACAACCCGTTCCTCGACAATCCCCAGAGCGACGGTGCCGCATACGCGGTCTTTGGAAAAGTCGTTGAGGGCATGGACATCGTCGACAAAATCCGCGTCGTCCCCACGGGCCATCGCGGCGGAATGGGCGACGTACCCGTCAAGCCAGTGTTGATCGAATCGATCCGAGCGGCTACCGCAGACTGACTGGAACTTCGGTTCGTCCGTGTGCCGCGTCGCATCCGGCGCGTCCTGCCACCGCCCGGAGGGCGTAGCGGACGTCATCGGGGCGGAAGGCGGCTTTGCTCGTGCCCGGCCGCAGGCTTCAATGTTTCCAATCCGCGATGTTTGTCAGGCGGCTCGGTTCACGGCCACGCCCATGTTCGCGGCGTGCCGGGCCGATTCCGACTCCGCGAACCGTACCGCGACTACCTGCTTGGCACCCTCAAAGAGCGAGCGGGTGATGGTCGCAACGACCTGGTCGGAGGCCGAAAGGATCGCCCGATGGTGCCACGCGATGAGAATCTCGATGGCGTCGCCCACCTGCAACGCCCGGGGCGATTCCACTGCGACCAAGGCCCCGCCCGCCGAGACGTCCCTCGTGATGCCGGTCAGGTATCGCCGCGTGGGCTCGTGAAATACCTTGCACAGCCGCTCCACGGGGATTCGGGGCGTCGTGCGGCGGTCGGTTCCAATTTGATTCATCAGATCTAAGGTGGAGAGCATGTACGGTTCGTATCGGCGTGCGCGGAGGCCGCGGTTGTGCGAAATCGGGCGAATGGGGCCACAATTCTCGGGCTTGTGCAGTGGGGCTGGGGTCATCTGCCGATAATCCAACGCAATGGACGCCTCGGTGATCATCCCGACGTATCGGCGGCCCGAAAAATTGGCGGCCTGCCTCCGATCACTCTCCGCACAACATCCGGTCCCCGGCGGCTTCGAGGTTCTGGTCGGTTTCGATGGCCCGGATGCCGACGGACTCCGCGAGGCCGGCGATGCCTGGGAAGGACCGCCCGGATCTCTGAGACTGCTCACCTGTGACAGGGTCGGATACACCCGCGTGCGGAACGCTCTTTTGCCCCTGGCCCGCGGCGAGTTTCTGATCTCAACGAACGACGACGTGGTGCCCGAGCCCGGCTTTGTCGCCGCCCATGTGGCGCGGCATCGGCGGGCCCGTGAAAACGTTCAGAACGTCGTGGTCAGCGGCGATTCGCGCTGGCGGGTTCCGCCGAATGAGACCGCGTGGGACCGGCTGGTTCGCGAGACCCCCATGATCTTCTTCGACGCCGTCATGCGCCTCTCCGGACAACCCCCCGACAAGGACTGGGGCTTCCGGCACGCGTGGGGCCTGAACCTCTCCGCCGAGACGGCGCTCGTTCGCGAAGTCGGCGGGTTTACCGAGTTCCCCGCGTGGTACGGCTACGAGGACACGGAACTTCCGTTTAAATTGGGGCGCCGGTTCGGCCCCACGCCCGTGGTCTACGAGCCCGCCGCGCGTCTCGAACACGATCATCGGGTGGGGGCCGAGGAATACGTCCGGCGCGAATACTCATTGGGGTTCGCGGCACTCGGGTTCGCAACCATCAGCCCCGAGTGCGCCGCCGCCACCTTCGGTCGAAACGTCGCGGACCCATCGGAGCGCGACTACTGCCGGGCGTTCGTCGCCCGCGAGGGGTCGGCGGCGGTCCGAGCCTGGCGAGCCATCCTCACCCTGGAAATGACGCCCGGAACGCACGTGGAAACCGAGCGTCTCGATGCCGAGTACCGGGCCCACCTCCCGCTCAAGCGGTGGGCGTGGCGTTCCGGATTGCTCGACGCCTTCGCCCGTCGCGCACCCGACGCGGGCACGCTCGTCGATCACCTGAAAAACTGAACACCTGATGGAGGCCGCGTCCCGATTCCGCCCTCACACCGGCGGCGGAATCGCCTTTCTGCGCCGAGCGATTCTCTCGATCGGATCGGCTTCCTCGGGCACTTCGCGGCTTTCCTGATCGGCCCGCTGCTGAGCATCCAGCGCGATCTCCTCAACGCTCCGCAGACGGATCCGAATCGTCCCGGCCTCGTCGTGGCGGAACGCCACGGCCCGCCTCCGGCAGAGTTCCAAGAGTGCGAGAAAAAGCCCGACCATCTCACTGCGCTGCCGGCCGGCAAACAGGCTGACAAATTCCAAGTCGGCCGGTTGGTTCGAGTGGGTTCGCAGCCGATCCAGGATGTCTTCGGCGTGCAGTTCGATGGGAACGTCGTCGTATTGGACTTCGTGCTCACCGAGCCGCTCGAAGTTCACCGTCTCGGCGACCTTTTGAAATGCATCAACGAGGTCCAGAAGGTCCAGATCCTCCAGCTCAATGTCGGGGGAGGCGTCGATCGCGGCGGCCAGCGCCGCATCGTCCATCCCGACGCGACCGGAGCCGAACCGCCGACGCCACTCCTCCTCGCGGATCTCGAGCGTGGTCGCCGCATCGCGATACTTCTTGTACGCCAGGAGTTGCCGCACCAGTTCCGCGCGGGGATCCTCGGTCCGGCGCTCGGGTGCGGCTTCGTCGCTTTCAACCACCGGCTTGGTCGAGAGGATGCGGCTCTTCAATTCCATGAGGGTCGCGGCCATCAGCAGAAACTCACCCGCCACGTCGATATCGATCCGCTCGATCCCCTTTAGGAACCCGATGTATTGCCCGGCGATCCGGGCGATCGGAATATCGTGCACATCGACCTCTTCCTTGCGGATGAGGTAGAGCAGAAGGTCCAACGGGCCCTCAAAGGCGTCAAGCCGAACTCGGTAGTCGTCGGTCAGCACGATGGAGAGTGTATTCTTCCGGCGGATGACCGATTCGACCGAACACAATGGCGAGGTGGACTTCTTCTGCGGCGTCCTCGCATCCGAGGCGGACGCACTGCGGTCTCTGAGTCGCGCCGCGGCTGAACGGCTGGGGGGCGAGATTACCCGAGCGGTCGGCCTGTTGACGGCGTGCGCCAGCGCGGGCGGCAGCGTGCTGGTGACCGGGCTCGGCAAATCGGGGCTGGTGGGGGCCAAAATCGCCGCCACGATGTCGTCGCTCGGCATCCCCTCGCACACCGTTCACCCGGCCGAAGCCGCCCACGGCGACCTTGGAAGGTTCCGGCCCAACGACGTGGTCATCGCGATCTCCTACTCGGGCGAAACCGACGAGGTCATCGATCTGTGCGCCATTTTGCGGCAGGACGGGCTGGCGATCATCGGCATCTGCAACGGCCCGATCGAGAGCGGTGACACCCCGTCCACTCTCGAGCGGCTCGCCACCGTCACGATTCGGCTGGGCCTCAAAGCAGAAGCCGGAGCGCCCCGGTTTGCCGCCCCGACGAGTTCCACGACGCTCACCATGGCCGTCGGCGACGCGCTGGCGTTGGCTGCGGCGAAGCGTTGCGAGTTTTCCGACGCCGACTTCGCCCGCCGCCACCCCGGCGGCTCGCTGGGCCGCCTCCTCCGCCCCGTGCGCGAGATTCTGCGGTACGAAGTGGGTAAAGGCTTCACCGGCGTAGCCGACACCCTCGCCGTGAGCGAGGCGCTCCGTGCTGCCGCGGAAAGCGGCGGCGGCCGTCGTCCCGGCGCGATCCTGCTGATCGACGCCGTCAGCGGGACGCTCTCGGGAATCTTCACCGACGGCGACCTTCGCCGTCTGGTGCTCAGCGACCCCGCCCGGCTCGACCGGCCTATCCGCGAAGTCATGACCCGTTCACCCCGTACCCTGAACGAAACCGCTCTCGTGCGTGATGCGGTGCGGATGTTCCGCGAACACCGTCAGGATGAGATCCCCGTTGTGGACGCCGCGCACACGCCGGTGGGTATCCTCGACGTCCAGGATCTCATCGCGATGAAGTTGGTTCAGGACTGAACGATCGATGCCCGACCTTTCGCGAAACGCCCCTCCCATTCGCCGCGGCCTGACCCGCGCTGGGGGCCTCATGGCCGCCGCGGGCGTCGCGCTCGTGGGCATCGGCACGGTCGCCTACCTGGCGTGGCGGGCCCCCGCGCGCCGCGCCGATTCCGACTCCTTCTCGCTTTCGAACGTCGTCCCCGACATCAAGACGCTTCCTTCCGCCGCCGGCCGCAGCGTCATCTCGCGCCTCGGGAGCAACACCGGGCCATTCATGCAGGTCGCCGATCGCAATGACCCGTCGCGGATCGCGGGCGAGTTGTCCGCCGATCGCTCGGACCTGCTCGCCGACAAACGCTACCTGCTCATCCGCCCCCGCGCCTGGAACTTCCTCCGCGACGGGCGGGCCTTGCTCATTGAGGCCGACAAGGGCCGCGCCTACATCCCCGATGAATCGCCGGACGGTCGGCCCGAGGAAGCCCTGCTGGAAGGCAACGTCGTGATCCGGCTGTTCGAGAAGACCGCTTCCGGCGACCGCCCCGACCCCGCCAAGGCGACCCCGCTCTACGAAGCCCGCACCGACACACTCACCTTCGACGGCACACTCGGCCAGATCACTACGCCCCACGACCTCGCCATCGACGGGCTCGACGGCTCATTCCGAGGTCGCGGTCTGACCCTCCTTATCAACGAAGTCTCCGAACGAATCGAGTACCTGAAGGTCGAACAGACCGACTACATCGAGGTCGTTCCCAAGCCTGAGTCGGTCGCGACAACCCCGCAACCCGAGCCAGACCGGCCCACCACTGCCGGTACGCCGCCCGCGGCGGCCACCACCGTCGCCCAACCCGCCGCGCCGAGGGACCCTTCGCCCCGGCGAATCACCCAATACCTGGCCACCTGCGAGGGCGACGTGGCGATCGTGCAAGGCGGACGCTCGATCCGAGGCGATTCCCTGTCGGCGTGGGTGCGCTCAGGCCAAAAGGGAACGGCACCCGAGGCGGGGGCGGTTGGCGCTCAACCGGCCACGGGCTGGCCGCTGGCGCTCCTTCAACCCGGAACCCGCCGCCCGCAACCGGTGCCGATTCCGGTGTCGCCGCCGGTGCCGGAGGCGTCGCCGAATCAACCCGATGCGCCCGTCCAGGCCGAGGCCCCCGTCCAGGCCGAGGCGCCCGTCCAACCCGATGCGCCTGTCCAACCCGATCCAGCCTTCCAAGCCATCGAACCCCCTCAGCCCCCAGCGCCTCCGCCACTTTCGCCATCGGCTTTCCCGCCGCCAGATACAGCCCTCCTGCAACCCTCCGATTCTGATAACGCCAAGCCGGTTCGGCTCACGTTCGAGGGCGTGCTCGAACTGCGACCGCTGACCGACTCCGCCCCCGAACTCAGCCATAACGATTCGTTCGTCCGCATCACCTCGATCCTGGAGGGCGGGGTGACCGCCACCGATTCATCAACGGGAGCCTCCGCGTCCGCAGTTCTCGCGGAATTCGGCGTCACCCGCCGCGATATCGCTTTCGGCTCGAACGAGCCCATGGGCGTGCTGCTGGCCGCGCCCGGCAGCGGCACCGCCGCCGCGCAGCGCATCGAACTCAGCCTGCTCAACGGGCGGGCTCACGTCACCGGCGCGGGGTCACTCTCCGATGAAGACGGCGGCCGCGCGGCCACGCCCCGATCCGTCACTTGGTCAGAGTCGGCGGACTTCCGCTTCGACGTCGAAGACGGGCGCATGACGTCGCGCCTCGCGGAAGCGTTCCTCAGCGGCACCGTGCGGGCCGCCGACCACGAGAGCGAGTTCAACGCCGCACGGGTTCAAGCCTCCTTCGACCCCGTCGGCGACAAGGGCCGGCTCTCGCGTCTCTTCCTCGCGGGCCGCGCCTGGGGCAGCGACGGCGCGGGCGGCCAACTCTCCGCCAACACGATCGACGTCCGCTTCGCACCCGAGGACGCCGACTCGGCATCCTCCTTCCCCGTGGACATCAGCGCCCGCGGCAACGTGGTTGGTGCCCAGCCCGAGACCGCCCTCTGGGCCGATGGGCTCGATGTCGCGCTCGCCCGAATCGACGGCCGACTCGCGGCGACCCGGGCGTTCGCTTCGGGGCCCGTCTTCTATCAGAATGCCGACGGCGTCGCCGCCCAATCCGATGAACTCGTGGCGTGGCCGACCGCGCAGCGCATCGAACTCAGCGGCCCCACCGCGGCCATCAGCAAGGGGGCTTCGATGATCGCCGGCCCGGTCATCTGCATGGACGGCATGGCACGCACCCTCGGCATGCCGGGTGCCGGTATCTTCGTCCACGAGTCGGGCACGGCCGAAACGCTGACGACCTCGAACGCCCAGTGGACCGGATCGATGCAGTTCGACGACGTCGCGGGCCGCCTCGTGTGCGACGGCTCCACTCGGGTAGTCTCTCACACCCGGACCGGGAAAACCGATACCAAGCGTGACACCATGGACGCTTCCCGTCTGGAGATCTTCCTGTCGTCGGGGAGCGACGGTGCTGCGGGCGGGTTCTCACCAATCCCGGAATCAACCGAGCGAGGCGTGGCGCTGGTCCGCGCATTTGGCGGCTCTTCGGCACCCGCCAAAGTCGAAAGCCGCTCGTACGCCGCAGATTCAGCGAATATCCCGGTGTTGCGACAATTGCTCTACCTCGAGTCGGGGTTGATCGAAGCCGACAACCTGCTCGGCGAACTTCGCGTCCCGGGCGGCGGCAAGCTGCTGGCGGTCGATCGGCGTGAGCCCGACACCTCCCCGGCCGCCGGGGGCGTCTCGGAATCCATGACCGATGCGCGGGGCAACTCGCTCTTCTCGTGGTCCGATTTCATGTCGCTGCAACGCACCACCGGTTTGGCGCGGATGCTCGGAAATGTGAAACTCGTCCACGATCGCCAGGACGGCGGCGAGCGAGTGCTGCTGGAGTGCCGTCAACTGGACGCCCGTCTCGACACCGACAACTCAGATGTAACGCGGGCTTCATCGGGCCGTCTCGCCGGTGCGGTCGCGACCGACCGGGTGTGGATGCGCTACGGCGGTCGCGAGTTGACGGGTCGGGTGCTCTCCTACGACGCAACCACCGACGTCGTCACCGCCAACGGCGACGGCGGCGCCAACCCGGTCTCGATGCTCGACTTGGCGAAGGGCGCACCCTTCAGCGCCCAGTCGATCGTGTGGAACCTCGCGACCAACCGCTTCGAGGCCAAGCAGATCAGCCCAATCGTCATGCCGCGGTGATGCAGATGCCAGATGCACGATGCCAGACGCCAGATAAGCCCATCAACAGATTTGGATCACCGCGGCTTCAGGGTCGTTTCGTCCGCGGGTGGTGTATCACGCTCAGGTTTCGCGCCGCCCGGCACGAACCAGCGCAAGCGATAGTTCCCGTCCTCCATCACCATGTCGAACCCTGAGTAGACGAGGTCGCGGGCGGTGACGTCGTCCAGGGCGACTCGCTTGACCCGGTTCCCGACGGGCTTGATAAACACACCCGGGGTATATTCGCCCAGGGGCATGCGGTTAAAGAGTTCCTGGATGTCATCGAAGCGGGCTAACAGCGTCTCAAATGCCTCGGTGGGGACCTTGCCGCGGGCCGCAAACTCCTCCCGCGTCACTTGGCTGAGAACCTGATCGGCGAAGAGTTCCTTCTCGTCCCTCACGAGCGCGTTATAAATATGCACCATGAGGTGGCGGCCCGTTTTGGCGGTAAGCGTGGTCGTGCCGTCGGCGTTCTCCACTTCGATCTTGTTACCCTCGACCTTGGTCGGGTCTTTGTAGTCGCCGAGATCACGCACGACGCGGGTGTTCGACTCGGCCCCCGGCAACCCGCCGAGCATCGGGTCGTAGCGGACGACCCGGCTCTCGCACCCCGCGACCAGTGCGACGGCCGCGACGCCCAGCAGCAGACGCCCGCACCCGGCGGCTCCACCTTCCCCGAACTGATTCCATCGCACTCGCATCGGTTGCTCGCCTCGCGCAAAAGTCACCATCACGGGTCCGCCCGCGACAACTGACCCACGGGCACGGCAACGGGCTCGGCCCTGCCCCGCCGCCAGCAGTCGTGCATCGCGAACGTCTCGGAGGTCGCCGGGTAGTCCGTGCGATCGTGACACCCCCGGCTTTCGAGCCGCCACTGCGCAGAACGGGCCACCAGCGCGCCCGCCAACAGCAGGTTCTGGGTTTCCCACCCTTGCGGATCGTCGAATATCTTGTCGAGGGTGTACCGTGCCCAAAAGTCCAGCATTTCGACGACGCCCCCCAGTTTCTCGCCGGTACGCTCGATCCCCACGTTCTTCCACATCGCGCTGCGCACGCTGGAGCGCACGTCGGCCAAGTCCAGTTCGCCCCGGTCGCTGGGGCGGATATCGCTGACAATCGAGAGCGGGCTGGGGCGGAGGTCGGCCCCATTGCGCCCGTTCGCCG
>ENA-ORBV01007206-ORBV01007206.1-microbial-mat-metagenome-genome-assembly--contig:-NODE-7206-length-19183-cov-6.492201_pt1 | contig 19183 bp, 9 predicted proteins | sample MGYA00237777_ERZ505514 | MGnify/ENA primary metagenome ERZ505514 (study PRJEB26160, sample SAMN06269048) | microbial mat metagenome | isolation source: Oligotrophic lake microbial mat | place... | reverse complement strand
ATGATACGGCGACCACCGAGATCTACACCTCTCTATTCGTCGGCAGCGTCAGATGTGTATAAGAGACAGGTACGACGTACTAACTAGCTAGAGCTAGCTTTTACTAGTATTTGGCCGGGTCTTGATGGGACTGTCGCATTTGTTAATACTTTACCCTCAGGCTCATTGCGAACAAGACTGGCTACTACGTAAAAGTACTACTAGCTAGTACAGCTAGTAGGATGACCGGAAGGCCTAGGGTGAGCCCAGGCAAAACAGATAAACGGTAAATGCACCTACTAGCTAGCTAGTAGTACGTACCACCATAACTACGATTGCCAACATTATTTAAAAACTTACATAATTACAGAAGAAGCTGAACTCCGATTGCCGTTTACTCGGAAGAATTCAGAGACATCGACGAGTTCCCCGGCCACTATCTTGTTGATGGTACGTCGATTGAGACAGTATCGTACTTCGAATTACTGGATGACCGTTTTTGGTTAAATGAACGGTCCTGTTAATGACTTTGTTGCCAGAATTCCTTTCATATTTCGTACGAGCAATAAATAAATATAGTACAGAATGCCAGGCCGGCAATTGAGAAGTGACCCATGGTTGCAAAGGGGACTCACCCCTTAGATCGCCACCACTACTTTCTCACTTTTTCAGCACTCCTATGGATTTATCTTCCGTTGGCGGCAGATCGTACATGTTAAAACCAGTATGGTACACAAGGTGTCAAAGGTCCTTACTAGTATACCTTGTAGTCGTTGATAGTGGAGACTGCCCCTCCCTGCACTTTAACTCCAGGCGGTATCATAATCGATAAAAAAAGAAAGTAGTCGGTTCTAACCATGACAGCCATTTCCAGTACTTGTCCCAGCACTGGCAGTGGCACTAGTAGCAGAAGGGCCCCACCGTCCTCCATGACATTGATGAAGTCCATGTCGGCCAGAGTCCTTTCAGTGAACACCAAGGAGACCATGAAGAGCTTTCAATCCTTGATGGGATCGCTTCACGGCACCAGTACCAGCAATAACACCAGAAACGAAAGGACTGATGAGGTCCGTATGGAAGACGAGGGCGATGCTGTTCATGTTGGTGCTGAGTGTGGCGACGACGATGACGATCGTAGTTTTCAGGACGACAGCAGCGCGCACAACGACGCGAAGGAGAGTGTCAATGATACACGAGGTCAGACAAAAGACAACAAGAAAGATACAACTGAGCAATCTACCTCAATGGACAGGGATCTGGATTCTCCCAGGAGTAGCATGGTAGATTCCCTAGAAGAAATACCCAAATCGCCATCACTTCCCACACCACCTTTACCATTGTCGATTGGGGAACGTCGAACGCCCACCTCCATTCGAACCTTGATTGGCGATCTTGGCAGCGACAAAAAGAAGGACCGCGATCGCAACAGCCCCCATAGGTCAATTCATATCCGCAAAGCTGCATCATCGAGCCCAGGGCAGCGTGTTCCTACAAGTGCACCCCGCAACTTGAGCAGACGTGACACTCGATCTCGTCTAGCATTTCAAAAGTCTAAATCGGTTGGCAACTTGACTTCCGGACTCTCAATGGATGATGATGATGAGGAAGAAGAAGACAAAAAACGAAACAGCAATAGAGATTATCGAGTCACAGCTCTGACGCCGTCTTCTTCCAGGGCTTCTCTCGGCAGTAGCTCTGGCAGAGAAGGACGGCAATCAGCCCGCTCGGCTCAATTGCTTCAAAAATCCAAGTCCCTTCGGCATTTGGGAGGAGGTGGTTGTGGTGGTCCGTCACTTTACTCTACGACCAACACAAAGGCAGCTGCTGTAGCACCTGCTACCATTCGACGAAGGAGAGGAAGATTCGATAGATCCCAGAGCATGTCAAAGTTGCTTCTTACGGATAAAGCAGACGAGAGCGAAGAGGAACACGAACAGGATAAACCAAGCATGGCGCCTGCCGAAGCACCCAAGGTAATCAGCAGAAGGCTTACAAGGGCCGGAGCCAATGTGTCCACTCTGCCCGCATCGCGAGGGAGCTCCAGGAGGGATGGACTAAGGAGGGTAAAGTCGGTCTCTGGCCTTGCTGTCACTAGCAGCAGCAAAGATGACGCGGATCACCGCAAGAAGCTTTCAGGCACGCCAGAACAAAAAGACGCAGGCAGAGTCGCTACATCGTCAAAGTCTCCTTCAAGATCAAAGGGTGGCTCGAGGAGGGCAGGGCTAAAGAAAGCAATGTCGGTGGCTGGCTTGGGCTTGTCAGAGTCAGGTGACTCTGGAGGCAGCGGTGGCAACATCTCTGATCGCCAAGGAAAGCTTTCAGGAAAGCCCGAACGAAATTCAGGGAGAGCCCCTGCTATGGCCTCATCAAAGTCTCCTTCCAGATCAAGGGGAAGCTCTGGATCAAGGAGGTCAGAGCTAAGGAAAGCAAAGTCTGTCTCTGGCTTCGGAGTATTCAAATCAAATGACTCTGACAGTAGTGGCAGAAACGACGCTGACTGCCGCCATGGAAAGCTTGTAGGCAAGCCAGAACAAGAAGCTGACATGGCTCGTACTGAAACCTTGCCAAAATCTCCTTCCAGATCAAGGGGAAACTCTAGGTCTAGGAGGTTGGGGCTAAGGAAAGCAAAGTCGGTCTCAGGCTTGGGTGTATTCAAGTCAGATGACTCTGACAGTAGTGGCAGCAAGACCGGGAAACTCGAAACCGGCGAGGAGAACGAAGATCAGCGCATGTCTACCAACGATGGCAGGTCATCTTCAAATAGAATGATGAGGTCCAAATCTGCTACTCGAACAAATGCGTGTACCAAGTCGACGGCGGCAGCCTCTTCACCAACAAGCGGTGCCAACGTAGCGGACAGTACCAATACTAATAGTATCCCTTGCCACCCGCGCAGTCAAGCCCAATCAACTCGCAAACAGGGAAAGAAGGTCGATTCTGGAAAAGATCGGTCGCTGAAAGGGCTAAAAGACCTCAGGAACAAATTTGGAGCAGGCCGCGCAAAAGCTTCTGAAGTGTGCAACCACAGTGTCACAAGTGATAGTGGCAGCATTAGCAGCATCTCAATGTCATCTCGACTTAACGGGACCCTGGACGACTTCAGTGTCAACTCAAGTCACAGATCATTTATGAGACGATCCTACTCCTCTCCTCGGCTCTTTTGCGATGGCGATTTTAATTCGTCGTTGAGGGAAGCTGAGGACGAGTCGACGGTCGACACACCCACAAAACGCGCCTTATGCAGATGGGAATCTGACCCTTCTTCTGGCAGTGCAGCAGCCCCTGTTATCCCTGACCACTCCAGCATCTGTGGAGAATTAATGTTATCGCCTGTGGCAGAAAACGCTGGACGGTGGTCCAGCTCCAAACCTTGTATTTCTCTCGAGAATAAAATGGCAGCGGACAGCATTCCTGTTCCTCCCAGGCATGAAGTATCAAGCCACAGTCGAATCTGTGCCCATTCCTGGCAGGATGACTATATGCACGCCCCAAATACACCGTCATTTTCTGTTCAGACAGGAGTGATTAGTGAATTAACTCCCGCCACCTGTGCTAGTTCGAGTTTGCCCCGCAATAACCGTACATGTACCCAAGGCAGCAATGAGGAGTTCTGTAGCTGGATGACATCGTTGCATTCCTTGCTACTCCAGGATGATGACGCCAGCTCATCTCAGAAGAAGGATACGCCACCCAAGATGATCCGCCGCCATTCGTGCGACAGCATCAGCCAAGGCCTCAACAGCAGCGTCAGCCGGCTCTCCTCTTGCCCTGAAGACCGAGAGGGTCTTAATCTGCCGGTAGTCAGTTCTGAGCAGTCGTCAGCGTTTATCGAAGAGGCCGCGGATAATGATAACGCTCCACGAAAACCCTCCCGGCGAACCTCAAACTGTAGTTCTTCCTTTCATATGAATTGAAAAGCAGCAATAGTTCACACCAGCAGCCGCTGTAAACCCTCTCTAACAGAACAGAGTATAACCTGATTACAAAACTTACAGCATTGCTTAACTGCTCCAGCGTACTGGCTAGTAGGGGATTCCATCACAACTTCTCACCTATCTAGTAGATTCGCGACCGTGGTAGATAGTAGTATTCCAGAGCTGAACAGCACAGTCGACAGCAATGGAAAATGAATAGAAACTACCAGCTACAAGCAAACCTGTAGTAGTAGACTGGCTAGTAGTAGCTAGCTAGCTAGATTGTTGGTAGCTACTAGTTGGTAGCTACTAGCTACTAGCTAGCTAGTAGCTAGTGGTTTAGAAGTGGTGATTCAGGTACGTCGGCCATGGTCATACATAATAGCTACTCTACTACTAGCTAGTACCAGGTACCGGTAGCTACTAGCTACTATCTAAAGTAGCATGGCACAGCAAACGAACAGTTTTAGGAAATTTACGAAAACTTGCAAAACCCAAACCCTAATATTGGGACCCGATTTAATCTTTCCCAATGTAATTAGGGAGTAAATGCTAATTGGAGCACCTCCCACCAACTTTTCGCGCAAGCGCAATTAATGCAGATCTGTGTTATCGAAGATAAACATAAACTTGAACCGAAAAAATTAGAACCAACCCTAACCCTGAAAACATAAAATTGCATACAATCCAGGTGCAAAAAGAACTTTATTCGAATTATGACGAAAATAGAAGAGAAATAGACCAAAACCGTCGGATCACGGTTGGCGATTTAGACTCCTTCACACGAAAGGCTGAACGGACAACCAGTGAGTGTGAACCAACACACAAGTGATAACCTCTCTCATCAGTTGGAAGTACTAGTACTTGTGAATTGTAACAATACAACTACTTTGTTGAATTATATTAGACTAAATAATATAGCTGCATGCACATTGAGTACAAGCTTCTTGTATCGAACTATTGCCACTCCTCTCGCCATTCTTGGCCCAAAAGAACACGCCACGCGCTAAGGATTACAATCTTCTTCGTACTGTACACGCCACAATCAAACCATGGAAAAAGTCGTGGATGCGATTCAAAAGAAGTTGCCGGCGCACATCTCCTCGATGCACTGGAAGGTTGGACCCCTGCAAGCCAGAGGAAGTGATGACAGCGACGATGATATTCTTGCACAGAGCAACTCAAAAACGTTTGCTTCGCGGCAAACTGATTACGATTTGATGTCGACAGACGAACAAGTTGCCGTGGCCACGGCAGCAGCAGCGGCGGCACATGCGCTGGAACTTGAGCAGCAACGACAGAGGTCCTCTCCGCAGCAAGGCTTTTTCCTTGGCGGCATTGGAATCAAGCGACAACAGAATCAATCCAATTATCAACAACAGCATCGACAGCCACACCAACCGCCCCAAGTTATTCTGCAAGAAGTCTTTCAGGGTCTCCGGGAGCGGACACCGCAGTACATGCAAGAAATCCGCGAAAGGACGCCCCGCTACATGCAGGAAATTCGGGAAAAAACGCCCCAATATATGCAAGATATTCGTGAAAGAACTCCGCAGTATGTTCGTACCGCCATTAAAAATGTCCGTGAGCAAGTCTGGCAAGTCGACTACGACGATGGTCCGATTTACGATTGCGACGCCTCAGGACGGCGCATACAACAAGTGTCCGGTGACGGTCAGTACAGCGGGTCCTTGAATGAACTCGAAGACCACTACGTATCATCGCAAGAATTGCGAGATCAACCCCCTCCCTACAATAGTAATTTCATCCCTGCTCGCTATGAACAAGTCTGGAATCAATTTTGCCAGAACAATCCACGTCTAGCAAGTAAAGCGGCGGCTGCCATGAACAGAGTGGCTCCAACAACATCAACAGCGGCTGCTGCCAGTGCTGGAAGTTCTGCAGAGTACTATGTGAACTTTAGTGACGGAGATGCACATAAAGCCATTTCAGCCGCGACCACAAATACGAAAAGCGACAGCAGCAATGCCAAGACCAAGAATACAACTACGGACGTGTCTATGTCGGGATATGCCGATATGGATGGCATACATGCCCATTCGCCACCTCTACAGCCGCCACAACAACCACGAGATGGTTGCAATTCCATGGCCGACCCATTAGGGTCTACACCGCAGGAGCAGACGCAGGAACAAAGCAAAGGCCACGCATCCGTGTCTTCCCCATCAAGAACGAATCATGCTCAGCCTTCACTGCCTTCAGCCGCCCATTACCAATGGGGAGCCAAAGAACATGCTCCAGATACCAGTGATGTTGCCCATCCAGCATCCAGCATCGCCACCAGCCAGGAGGCTGTCCAACCTGCAGTCGTAGACGCTGACGAGAATGATCCTCCGATTGATGCACAACAGTCCTTACAAGAGGAAAATCCAGCGCTAATGAAAGTCAAGCCTGAAGAACACAGCGATACAGACGTTACCACTGAGAGTGACAATGAAGACGACAAGGACGACGACAGTGAAATGAATCAAGATGAGGACCAACAACCCAACAACACGTCACAAAATAGCGACGAAAACCTATCCTCGTCACCACCATCCAATGATGTAATTCCTACCAAAGTCGACACCAATGAAACTGTCTCTATGCACTCTACAGCCAAGGTGAATTGGGGTGCTGCGATTTATAAATCAGCTCCAGTTTTTCGCACGCAGAATGGAGTAATGTAGTTGGCCTTGTGTTTGTTGGGCTATGCACTATTGCATAAAGCATTTTATAAACAATCGTGTACACCAAATTTTCAGGACTTTTTTTAGTACAGTATATCGTGCATTTCTGCCTAGCAGGTGCGGCGGCATCTTTCCACCCAAACCTCTTCACTACACAAGAGAGTCGAGACTGCTCGCATGTCGAAGTCTATATTGAAAGCATGCATGTGGAGTGCGTATTGCCACCAAGATTAAAAATACTGATTATTCTAAAATACAAGCTCGAATTTCGTAGATACGCCAGTATGCGGTATGCAAACAAAACCTCGCACCTTCCAATATCACCCTCTCCAAACTGTGGTTAACACAAAAATATATTAGACTAAGCTAAAGTACACCTAATGGCGGCGACGTCGGGACCACGACATGGGTGTTTTTCTCCTCATTTCCATCCTGGTGGTGGCGACGGTGGTGGAGTCCTGATTATAGCAGTCGACAAACAATGGGCGCATGGGTGAGAAAACTGTCAAATGCGATGAAAGCCCTCTCAGAGTACTAAAGTGAATTACCATATTGACATTGGGAAGAGAATATCTAACAAATCCTGGCGTGGGTCCTGCCATACGTCCGCTCTCACTAGAACTGGAGCTCATGGACATGCTGCCACTGCTGCTCATACTCTAAAGGGAGGATGTCACGAAGTAAACATCGACAAAAGAGATTACAAGGAAAGGAGCAGTGCCATGAGAAACAAAAATACTCTCACATTCAACATTTTGAGAAGCAAATGCGGATGAAGAGAACATACCGATCTCGAGCTTCTGCTGGTGCTTTCACTGGAGCTCGTACTGCGACTCATACTCCTTTTCGACTTTTGATTTTGAAAAGATGAGACCGAGCAGATAGGTCGATCAGAGAATGACAAGGCATGAGAAATACCGTGAATACTATGCCAAGACGACTATAGTAATTTTCGACATTTGGTACTTACGGACATTGAGCCACTACTGGAAGTGCTGGTACTCGCACTTCCCGAGGAGGACATACTACCTGAAGAAGACATACTAGCGCTTGCCGAAGATGACATACTCATGCTCCTAGACGCACTTCCTGAAGAGGTCATGCTCCCTGACGATGACGTACTCATGCTTTCTGTGGAAGTCGACATGGATCTCGCTGACATACTGGCACTGCGGCTGTTGCCGCTGCTGCTGCTCCCAGAGGAAGACCTGGACATGTCAGGCATGGACTTGCTGCTGGAACCGCTTCCGGACATGTGGGGCCTCGGGGCAGCACCTGCCATGTACTGACGCAACTGAACCGCCAACTGGAGGTTGCGATTGTCGTGACCATGGCCTTTGGCTCCTCGTAATGTCCGCTTGGAGGTTTTTGATTCCTGACCAAGAGAAACGGTCGAGATCAGCAAGATTACCAGAAGACTAAGGATTGTTGGTAGCTTCATTTTTCCTGTGAGACGATTTGAATTCTTGTTTGAATAGACTGGAAACTGGTCGGAGCTGTCCAGAAAAATGGCTGTAGACACAACAATTGTGAAACTTCTTGCAATGGAGTGTTGTAGAAACAAATCGAACATAAAACAGCCCGGACTATCAGATGCAGCAGATAATGCACAATCTATTCCTTTTGCCTGTTCAGCACGCGCTATCCTGCATGGCCATGGCAGGATCAATGCCTGACGTCGCCACGCAAATCTTTGCTCATTCTTGCTCGACAAAAATTCTTAAAAGTGTCAATCGTAATATCGAAGGCGACAGATCTTTCTTCTGCGTACTGATACGTCGTAGCGTACAATAGTACAAGTTGCTCTAATAGGCACGTGCAGACAGTTTTCTCATCCGATGGAGGGCGTCGTGGTGCGTCTGAACAGTGTCTGAACCTAATCAAAAAGTAGGAACGCCTTAGGTCTTGTGAAATCCTTCGCATTTATTGAGTTTAAAAGTGCAAAGCGTGTCGGCGACCTTGAAAATCACTCTTTCATCCATAGTGAGCGCATGAACAACTAACTACAATGTATTGACACACTTAATTACAACAACGCCAGCAGGCTGGAGCTCGGGGTATAAAATCCGAGGGCGCACATGATATCCAGTTTGAGGTTAGAGCTAAGCAACTTCCGTTGAATTATATGGCAGTGGGAGCACGATTTATACTTAGACACCCACTCGTACAGGATTTATGGCACGGAAAACAATGGAAATAACGTTATTGGCTCGTTATTATTTAGCCAGTAAAAAATGGTGCTGTACCGATTGCGCTCAATGAATCAATGAACAAAATAATTACTGCAGATTAACGTAACAAGGAGTTTGTTTTTGATACAGTTTTAATTACTTCGATTTTACCTACCAGTACTATACTCTCCAAGAAGTATTTCATTTTTGCTTCTCTGGGAGAAACATTCATCAAGTGGCGAGCTTCAATAGATGGGAAACAGAAGCGAAGAGTAGAATTTGATTTTGATTTTGATTTTATCTTCATGCAGACTGACACAAACTTGGCCTGGAAACGAAGGACACCATCATGGAGCATCAACTAGACCAACACCAGCAACCACAAACGCAACCGCAAATGCAGTCACAGGCACAGGCACAGGAAGGCGAGCAGCAAGAGCAGCCAAATCTTCTTAGTCCTTCCGCTGAAACTTGGGGAGAATCATCTCAAATCAACAACAATATTTCTCAGTCGAGTCATGCACGCAATTACCATCGTTGGCCTTCATATGCTCTGGATGTGTCACACGCCGCAAAAGCCCTACATTTACAGCCAGAGCAACCAAAGGATGAAACGTTACCAATAACCATAATGGATGCAGGCGCAGACGCCCCTTCTCTTGCTGACTATTCCAATGCCAACAATCTGTTCTTGTTTTCCGACCAAATCAGCATGGGCGGTGACAACTACAATCAACATGATAGACATCCACAAAACCATCGACGGGTGCCCATCAATATTCTCAAATTGCCATGGCAACACCCGTTCCAACATCATGAGAGCAATCGAAATCCCTACAAAATACCGAGGGCACTCTTTGCGGCAATCTTCTTGACCACCACCTTGGCTTTGCTCTCTGCTTGGGATGCTCAAAATCACTGCGTCTCCAATGAAACAGATGCCTTGATGGCATTGTTGGGCCAGAGCTCTTCTTCTGCTGCAGAGGAGTACTGGTCAAACGAGGAACAGCAACAACAGTATCAGCAATACAGTAATGTGGAAGGAGATTCAGCGGCAGAAGCATTGTCCGCATCGGAGGTTTTGGCAGTCAAGGAAACATGTAGAGAAATGTTTCGGCAAACAATGATTCCAGTCGGACTGGTCACTGGAACTGGGTCGTTGGTTGCCCTAGGTATATTGCGATTTCATCAACAAGCCTATGGCAGTCACAGAAAACGAAAAGGGTCGCAACCCTTAAGCATTGAACAGAGTCCACCATGCTTTTATTCATTTTACTTGCCACTCCTCTTCGTCTCGGGTCTCATAGTGGCCGCGTGGACTTTGGGGATTATATCTTTGATGCTACGCCCACGGACAAATAACACGGGCAACCCCTATACAAGTTTGGCTGCAGTGGATGCAATGGGGAGAGTAGGAGACAATGCAAATCTCTACTACCTGTCTTGGATGTCGGAAGGACTCGCCATTTTGATTTTCTATCAGCTATTTGGAGCCTTTGTGCGACAACACTGTCCTCCAGTGCTACCCACTACTCCTCTCCCGGCTACTACTACTGCCAAAGCTGCTACTATCGATGGCAAACCAAGCAACGGGTCGACAGTTTCACCCGCCTACAACTTGCCGTGGCGAAGACAACCTGCTCGAGGCGTTCCCATGCTCCCTCCCCATGACGAGAAGCAGTCTTCTTCTAATGCGAATGGCATGGACAATTCATTGGTGCATCAGCGACCGAAAGTCTCCAGCAACGCTGGCGTTGCTAGTCCCACGTCATTGGCTCCCACGGCTTCCACCTTTCAACATCTTCATCATCACCACCAACATGAACCCACGGCACAACGGTACCACTCATCCCGCATGAAGTGGTACCAAAAATTTTATGGTCTTCGAGTCCGGACAGGAATGTGGGTAGCTGCTCTACTGTCAAGCATCGTTGTGGTAGTAAGCTCAGGGCATATGTTCAATGAAATCTTGTTGCCAGCAGCACAAAGTCTTTTTGACGATGATGATTATTTCATAAACGAACATCAAAACAGCTGGTGGAATCTTGTCTTTGACGACAATAAATCGTACCGAAGAGTATGTGTGATTTTGGCATCACAAGATAGCAACCTTTCAGAGGAGCTCTGTTCCAGAACCTTCTTTTCCTTACTCTCCGGATTTGCAGCTATCATTCTTTGTACCACTGCTATCGTCTTGCACTTTTTGACACGACGTAGCGCTGCTGTCGATGCATTGTACTTTGAAGCCTGTGGGGGAGTCTACCACGAATTGGCCTTGCAAATGATGGCAACAAAACATCACCATTTGCCTTTACGCAGTGAACTAGTACTCAGTGTTGTCTTGAGTCTTTGGTTGGGATGGAATGCGCTCTTAGTCAGCAGTGCACAGGGGCCCGCCCCTCGTGTTGGAAATTTGTATTACGCCAGTTGGTTTTGCTTTTTCTTATGCCTCCGAATTTGCTTGGGATGTGTAGAAGAATTGATCAATATCCAAGACGATGAGGATCAGCACCAGGAGAAACATGCCAAAAGGAGCAGGTCACATCTGCCCGCAAAAGGAACTATCGCTGGAAAAAAACAAAAAGAAGGATCTTCTTATGTAGCACCGGACATTTCATGTCTTCAAGAGGACGACTCAGGAGTGAAGAGTGAGTCCCACAGTATGGAATTGAAAAATGAATCAGCCAAAACGAAAGTGCCGTCATTGGACCTAGCGACACTACACGGAGAAGATAAGGCCAAACAAGAAACTGCCGAAAAGGCCGCCGAAAAGGAAAGAGCAAAACGCCTTCGACGGTACTTCTTTTTGGGTGCCTTTTCCACAGTCTGTACTGGTTCAGCCTACGATGCAGCCAAAAATCAAGGATTTTTAGTGAGTGTACAAGAAAAGTACATGATTCTAGCCCCAGCAGCGGTAGCTCTACTGTCAGCTGTGTTGTTCTTTCTGTGCCTGTCCAAAACTTCATATTCTTTTGTGTCGAATTTCTGGTGTGGTGGAGTGTTGTCATGCATCGCATTCGGGATTTGGCTTGCAAATATGATCCTTACAATGCACTCAACGGAGTCGTGGGCAGTGAATGGCGTTGGAGAGATTGAAATGGCCAACTTGTACTACTTCTCATGGGCTGCTATCATCACTGCTGGATTGCAGATGACATCTTATTTCAAAGAAATATTACGTCTTGAATCCGAAGAGGACATGACAATTATTTGGGCTGCTGTCGGAAAAGTATCATTTGTTATCCTCGGTGCAGCGTGCCACATCTGGCATACAATATCTGATCAATGTGATATTGTTGAAATTCAAAATTCTGCGATCACATTTTGCTCAAGAACTATCCTCTCGATGTTTGTTGCAAGCACGGGTATGATGGTTGCTGCCTTGGTCGTCTTCGTGAGGGTGTTGCTTCCTCTAAGATATCTTTCCTCAAGGTCCCGTGCTCACTGTGAAACAGTGCTGTCAATCTTTCTTGTTTTTCTCTTTGGCGCTGCCTCCGGCATGATCACTGGAATCGGCGGACCAGGACAATCTGTGGGCGACCTCTATTACTCTACCTGGTTAAGTTTCTGGGTCTCCATAGGGATTTTTGTCACTTGTTATGACCAGATCAAGCTGGAAGAACTTGAAAATCAGTCTGAAGAAAGTAGCCCAACAAATGGTGAAGGATCGTCTGGTGAGCTGACTTGAATGATGCATAATGATGGTAAGGTCCAGACCGCAAAAAGAAAGAATATGCACTGCGGGAGGCTTGTCATGGAATCGATTTCTGCCTTTCGGTTTGAAAACGCTGCAACGCAGCACCAGGTTGGGCCTACCAAGGTTTAGCCGCCGGCTAGCTAGATTGTATCATATTACAATGGCTTTTAGATTCATCTTTTAACCCAACAAAATAGATTTACAATGAAAGAACACGAATATAATGTTGTACCTTCTTCGGTTGCTGGTACCAGTTTTACTCCAACTTGAACTGGTGTCTGACCGAGCTAAGACGACCAAAGGCTACTACCAGTTTCGGCAACTTCCTACTTCAGAGCTGCATAATAATCAGTCATGACCGACGAGAGTTGTTAGGCGTGGTCAATGACCCGGCAGACCCAAGTCATACTGTACAGAAGACAAGCGCTAAACATTCTGCAGTGATTCTTAGCCAGCTTCCAGCTGTTGCTATGCGAAACGACATAGACACAGTGCGAAGCGGCACTGAATCAAGGTAGATTCTACTGTATGTGCGATCAAAAACTACCTTAAAAATTACAAAGATAGTCTCATCATCAAATTTTGCTTCGATACACCCACCCCCTTCCGAAGGGTAAGCAAATTGTACCCAAGTTTGCCTTCAACGGTTAGCTTTTGTCGGTACTTACTGCCCATCCAGCCTTGATGGTTTCTACTTTGTTCTGGGTCTAGGGAAGGCACTTGATTCCGGTAATTCAACTCCACAATACGGTATTCGGCAACTAGATCCCGTGACTCTACCAACTCTAGTCCGAAGCGACGTGCAATGTTGCCGAATTCAGTAACCGTGTACAAAGCGTTGGCCAACCATGATCTAGCAAAAAGATCAACTTCCGTGCCATCTTTCCCAGCGCCCAGCATTAAAAAGTCGTCAATAATAACGAGAGTCCCCCCGTCCTTCAAATGCGACGACCAAGCCTTGAGCGTCTTTTGGATATCAGTAGAGTGGATCATCGCTTCCACACTGTAGATGGCATCGTACATCACCCCCTTTGGTAGATTGTCAAAGCTTTCCAACTCAACATTGAATTTATGTGGCGGCAATTTTGTTTTGATAAAGTTGGCTTGTTCTTCGGAAAGTGTTCGTCCCTCTAATTTCCAAGATGGTTCGTTTTGCTCCATCCAAACAAGAGCCGATCCGAGACCGCACCCAGCATCCAACACTTTCAAAGAAGGCGAGGGTGCCTTGGCAGATGCTTTCTTAGAGGTAAAACTCTTTTGATTGTGCTTTAAAATGCTCTCGTGAATAAGCTCATAATGGATTTGAGTGGATCGTTTCGGTCCCATCCAACGATGTACGGCATAGTCGTTGATGTCGTTTGGGTTCCTCTTGTGATCGGTCTCGAGATCGTTGTAGTATTTGTTGATATCGCCATCATACCATTTCCAATTGTCTGGTTTGAAGATAGCACTGCTGATACTGTTGTTGTCACCGTCGTTGGTGGGTTTCTTAGCTTTGTCTTTGGGCTTTTTGTTATTGCTGGTTGTATCCGAGCATTGGGTAAGCGTCTTGTGGACGGCATCCCGATCACTGTTATCCTTCGTCATGGGTAGTGTCTTGAATTCTTGATCCAGCCTGGGACCCAATTGTTGTCCAATCGCAACGTTCCAATCGGTCAAGGAGCAGGTAGCATGGTACCAGTCGTGTGGGAACCAAATGACGTCGCCCGGTGATTGAATACAAGTGGTCGTTCCGTCGGGAGGACGTTCCTTTCCGGATAAATAATCGCATGCATTGACTTTTTGGGGGCGAGGCTTTTTGGGATCCAAGAAGAACCACACTTTGTGGCCAGCAGCTTGAGCAATCCAGCTTTCTCCATGCTTGTGGAATTCGTGGGATTGACCTTTGGTCATTGTGGATAGAATAGCAAAGGAATCTATGTGCCGGACAGGCTCAGGGATCGAGTATTGAAAGTCGTTGTTTTGTTTTCCAAACAATGCTGGGTTTTCCATGTTATTCGTAAACGCCAACAAAGAACGTCTCGTGCTGTTGCTATTTCTGCTGCTAGCACCCTCTTCTTCACTGCTTGTTTGCCCCACAATAAAGGACCACAAGTCTTGGAATTGAGCAACACATTGGTCATTATGTATTTGAACATACTTGTCTTTGATGTAATAGGGGATGCGACCATATGCTTTCAAGAAGGCTGCCTCTGTTTTCCAATTGTCATCACTTGGCTTCCAATAATCTCGGAGTACCACGGGACGTTTCGATCCAGCACCGCGGACACTGGACATGTCGTCATGTTTAGAAAATTCACCAATGTCACACCCCACATGCGTCAAGAGTGACGACGACGAGGAATCTAATACCAATAGATTGTTTCGCGAGACTATCTTCCTTGTGGTAGCGTGATCTTTTTGTAGTATTTTTTGGGCTACAGGAGTGTTTCCCCGTACTCCTACCTGCTCTTTTTCTTCCTCCTCCTCGTCCTCGTCATTTTCTTCTAGTTGATGTCGATGTCGTTGATGCATTGGTGGTGAAATTGAGTCGGTCGTTGTTGATGAATATGTTTCACCCGTCATGAAGGTAGCAATGGACTGCTGAGAGGAATTCACCCCCACCAAGAGAAAGTACAAAGAAACTGCCGACACCAAAATCACAATGCTGTACCGAAGTGTTTGCTGTTGGTGTTGTCCACCTGGTCCATGACGATGAGAAACCGAACCGGCACCAGTTAGATGCTGATCGATTGAATGACGGCACGTGGCCGCCGAGCTAGCCGGTCGGCGTGATAGTAATAGTGACATGTCTTTTCCTGCCTTTAATTTTTGACCAGAAGAGGCGATGATGGTTGTTGGGCTATTCACTGGTAGTACTGCTAGTAGTTAGTACTTTGCTCGTCTCTGAATATGGATCTCTTATAGTGCCGGTAGAATTGCTTGATGAGACTGCTGTTGACTGCTGTTGGCTGTGAATGCTGAGGCGATCGCACACGATCTACATCACTTCTTCACTTTAGTTCTCACAAACTCACACTTCCATCAGCTGCTGAAATTGTGAGTAAAAATGGCGGTGGAAAATTTGAATTTCTCGGTCGTTTAGGGTTTTAGGGTTCGAATTGATGCATCGACAGACCGAAGCTGTGTGCGTCTGACCATAATGCGTTCGAATTTTGAATTTTTCACCCCATCGATCACGCATGATCTGAATGATGGTCGATCTCGTGCTGCTGTTCGTTGACCAAGGTCGATGATTCATTCATTCACCTTACTGTTCTGCATGCTACCAGGGATTATTAGCTACTATTAGGATCGACTCATTTATAAGTCTGCTTCACTATCACACAGTTGCATGAGCAAAGCTAGCCAGCAAATGTACACAGCAATAGAAGATTACCTGTAATAATATGTAAATACTCGCACCATGGAACTTTTTTCGACCCTACTATTACCTGGAGAAAGGACAAAGCACGCCTCTGCTAAACGGACTCGAAAAGGATGGTGTCGATCATCTTTTCCGTTTCTGAAGACAGCATTTCTTACCACTCTGATCGTTGTCATCCTTGTGACCAACCAACAATTGACTCGGTTTATCAGAACCAATGATGATGAATTTAATGGAAGCATCGTCTCAGCAATTGAAGCTTCTTCGTGTCGAAACGAAAAAGGGACGTGGCTGAATGTAACGATCCAGCCTGCCTTAAAGAACAAGTGGGCAGATATTGACAAAATTGTTTCAAAGTATCCTAAAGCGAAAGTTTCTGGTGGTATCTTTCTCTATCCGAGGCAAACTACTCTTCTTACATCCATGGTATCACTCTTGGCCGATTACATGCAGAAGACTGAAAATCGTTCACTTACAGTGTGTGAGACAGGGTTTGGTGCGGGTCACTCGGCTGCAATGTTTTTGAAGGCGTCTACTAGCGTGAATCTTCACCTCTTCGACATGTTTGACAGACCATATCAGCTCCCTGTCGTGGAAAAACTTAAAAAATCCTTCCCAGGTCACAACATTTCGCACTATCCAGGAAACTCTTGCGTAACGGTACCAAAGTTTATGGTCCCCATTTCGCGGTCTCCGCGAGTTTTTCCTAACGATTTGCACTGTGATGTGCTGCATGGGTCTAGTTTGTGCAAAACAGACAACATCGATCTGGTAGAGAAGTCGCCCTGTGGGGTCTTGCTGACAACTACAGCGATGGATTCATTAGAGGATAACGTAGTATATTTTGGCCCCAAGGGGCAATGGACGAGGCTACGAGAAAAAGGCTGTATACGCGATATCACTTGCTTCGAAGAAGAAGATCGGCGCCTTGATAGAAACTTTATTTTCAATTCGAATGGGGCAACCATAAGGCACAAATTTTGTTTTGCCATTACTACTGGCAAATGCCAAACCTTTGGAAATCAGACTGGCCTTCAAGAGATGGCATGTGAGCGGGGCCTCGCAAGTTTTACCCGACAAGAGTTACGGCTGAGTTCCCTGTGCAAAAGCTGGCAAGTGGATATCCCCGGGGGCTAAAATTGACCATTAATAAAACCCAACTTCTGCCAGTGCTCGTAGCTGCTCTCTAGTACCTCCTGGTTTGTCCTTGTACAACACTGTATCTACTAGGCTGGAGACAGAGCTATTGTGCTCTTAGTCATTGAGAGTGCAGTATCCGACTAGTGCAGCACCTGGTGTGATTGTCTTCCAGCCTCACCACCGCGGGTGCTACAGCAGTCTACTTCAGGTAGTACAATGTTGTTATGGCTAGCTACTAGCTACTCCAGAGTAGCTAACCACTTTACTACCTACTACTAGACTAGCTAGCTAGCTAGCAGAAGAACAGGTAGAAAATGATCACGTGTTTGTCGAGCAGGTTATTCCACCGTTGATGGTCAGACGGTAAGGGACGCACTCTGGATCCCAATGCAGACGTGCCGGTTACAGACAAACGCAATAATAGGGATAGTTGTGACTATCATTAGAGCAATGCGATCAACTGTGCGACCCAAGAGGAACTTTGCAACACGTTTTAAAACGATAGCTATCGAAGCCTCCCTAGGCGCATGGTTTTGATCAAAATGACAGAAACAGAAGAAGAGTGCTCGAGCAAAGTTGGAACAAGGGTTCCAACTTTCGATGGAGATAAGGCCAAGTGGCCTTTCTACAAGAAGAAGCTAGAATCATACCTAGCACAAAGTGGATTGTCCGAACTACTCACGAAGAAAGTGGGTAACGCTGTGGAGAGTGACGACTTTGTTGCTCCCTCAGGAATGAGTGATGAAGATGCCGCGGAGGTGAAAAGAATCCAAAAGTTTAACCAGAAGGCAGCTGGTATCTTGTTGAATTCTATCCTCACGGATACAGAGAAGGGTCAGTCAGTGTTCTACCTTATTGAAAAGTTCCACAATGCCAAAGCTGGCTATGCCAGTGGACAATTCTATAAGGAATGGACAGCCATGACCACAAGATACGAAGAAGTAGAATCGAAATCAATTGCGGACTTGAAAGAAGAGTATTATGGTGCGAAGATGAGAGATGATCAACAACCTAGCCTGTTTATCGTACAGATGGAACGATTGAAAATCAAGATGAAGGAAAAGAAGCACGACATCAGTGAGGAGGATTTCATTCTTGATATCCTAAGCAAGCTTCCCGAAAGTAAGAACAGCTTGATGATGAACCCGTACCAGATAAAGAAACTATTCATCAAAGAGAAGTTGACGTCAGCTTATACTATTGACGAATTGACAATTGATCTGGAGAAGACGTACGTTGAAAATATTGAGGATGCTAAAGAAAGAAAAGGATCGAATGAAGGAGAGAAAGGTTTCTACACGGCCGAAAAGACGTTCAAAGGAAAATGCTACAACTGTGGAAAGATGGGTCACATGGGAAAAGATTGTCGGAGCAAGGATGTGAAGAAAGGAAATAATCGCAATGGCAGTTACAATGATCGCAATGGTGGCCCAAAGAAGAAATTCATGGGAACTTGCAATGGTTGTGGTAAATTCGGACACAAATTGGCCGAATGTTTCAAGACGAAAGGGAAACCCAACTACAAGAAAGGTGAATCAGCGAATGCTGCTAGAGAGAAAGAAGAGGTCGCATTTATGCACATGCCCTGTAATGAAGATGAAATCTCACACAAGTCATGCAGTTTCGAACCCGTGGACAACACCATTGATGATGAAGGATACCCAGTCCCAGACTCCTTCTTTGATTTGTGTGGAGAATCAGATAAGGAAGATGATGAGACGGCGCACTACTCTATGCCTGAATGGCATCCATCGGATGAAGAAGACATAGGTTTAAAGGAGTGGTGCGGAACACGAGAAGAAGATCCAATTTTGGAAGAAAAGTGGATTGAAGTCAAACGCAAGAAGATCGTCCGGCGCAAAACCAAGAAAACGCTAAGAAAAGGCACGAATGAACCGAAGAGCTCGAAAACGCCTACAGCAACTAGAGGAAACACGCGGGACAAAAAGTTGACTCGCGTGCACAATTACAAGCGTGAAAAACCCACGACATTCAAGCCAAATGATGAAATCAAAGCAAAGCATGCAGCATCGAATGCTCACTCTACCGCATAGCTTATCAACGTTAATTCAAAATCAAAGTTAGATTACCACCATGTCGATCGAAGCGCTAAGACAGTTTACCGGAACGGAGTTCTACCATCGAATGGCCCCATTCGTGGGGGGAAGGGTCTCCTACCACGAGAATCACCCAATGCTTTGGGATCAAGTGAAGCTTCAGCAAGA
>ENA-ORBV01007203-ORBV01007203.1-microbial-mat-metagenome-genome-assembly--contig:-NODE-7203-length-19187-cov-5.932705_pt1 | contig 19187 bp, 16 predicted proteins | sample MGYA00237777_ERZ505514 | MGnify/ENA primary metagenome ERZ505514 (study PRJEB26160, sample SAMN06269048) | microbial mat metagenome | isolation source: Oligotrophic lake microbial mat | place... | reverse complement strand
CGCAGGCACATCTTGAGAACGACAAAGAGAACTGGATGACCGTGGCCTCCCCTGAAACCCGATCGGCACCTCTGGCCGTCGATGTGCGCAACGCGTCGCTGGTCTACAACCCGCACAGCGACGCTCCGGTGCATGCACTCAGTCACGTCGACCTGTCCATCGAGCCGGGCGAATTCGTGTCCCTGATCGGTCCCTCGGGTTGTGGCAAGACGACCTTGCTGCGCGTGATTGCCGATCTGGAGCACATCACCGCGGGCAGCGCGCTGGTCAATGGAGTGTCGCCGCGGGAGGCGCGGCTGGCGCGCGCTTATGGATACGTGTTCCAGGCGCCGGGACTGTTCCCCTGGCGCAACGTGCTGGGCAATGTCAAGCTGCCGCTGCAGATCCATGGCCGCAGCGGCGCCGAATGCGAATCGATCGCGCGCGAGCAGCTGCAACGGGTCGGCTTGATCGGATTCGAAACCAAGTACCCGTGGCAACTCTCGGGCGGCATGCAGCAGCGGGTGTCGATCGCCCGCGCCTTGTCGTTCGAGCCGCGCATCCTGATGATGGACGAGCCGTTCGGCGCCTTGGACGAGATCACCCGCGACCGACTCAACGAGCAGCTGCAGCAGCTGTGGCAGCGTGAACGGCGCACCGTTGTGTTCGTGACCCACTCGATCGCCGAGGCGGTCTACCTGTCGAGCCGCATCGTGGTGATGTCGCCGCGACCCGGGCGTATCGTCAAGGTCATCGCGTCACCACTGCCCGACGAGCGCACGCTGGACATGCGCGACTCGAGCGAATTCGTCAACGTTGCGCACGCGGTGCGTGAAGCGCTGACCCATGGTCACGACGAATAAGCCTGCCAACCTGGCCGCGTCGCTGGCGCATCAGGGCGTGCCGATCATGGTCGTGCTGGCGCTGATCATGCTGGTCTGGTACGGCCTGGCGGTCGCACTCAATGCCCAGGGTGCGATCGAACGCGACCTGGCCGACACGCCATGGAACTGGAGCGACCTGGTGGCCACGACCTGGTCGATGGAACGCCCGGTGTTGCCGGCGCCGCACCAGGTGGCGCTGGACCTGTGGGGCAGCATCACCGGCTGGCCTTTGCGCTCGCCGCGCAACCTGTTGCTCCACACGGCCGTCACAGCCGAGTCGACGCTGGTCGGATTTGTCATGGGTACGGCGCTCGGCCTGCTGCTGTCGATCGCCATCGTGCATTCGCGCACGCTGGACCGCGCGCTGCTGCCCTGGATCGTGGCCTCGCAATCGGTGCCGGTGCTCGCCATCGCACCGATCGTGCTGGTCATTCTGGGCTCGATCGGATTGAGCGGCGTCGCGCCCAAGGCGGTGATCGCGATGTACCTGTGTTTCTTCCCGGTCACCGTGGCCATGGTGCAGGGGCTGCGTTCGCCGCAGGTGATCGAAACCGAGATGCTGCACACCTACGCTGCCACTCCGTGGCAGGCGTTGTGGATGTTGCGCCTGCCGGCCTCCCTGCCGTTCCTGTTTCCGGCGCTGCGCGTCGGTGTCGCGGCTGGCCTGGTCGGCGCCATGGTGGCCGAGTTGCCGACCGGTGCCCAGGCCGGCCTGGGCGCGCGCCTGCTGACCGGCTCGTATTACGGACAAACCATCCAGATCTGGTCGGCCCTGGTGATGTCGGCCGTGCTCGGCCTGGTGCTGACCGCCGCCGTGGCAGGCCTGGAACACCTGGTGTTGCGCCGCAGGAGGCAGGCATGAGCGCCGCTGGGCCGCTCCCAAGGCGCTCGCACCGCAGGCCGCAGGCCGAAGGTACGCAAGTAGGCGCCGCCGGGCCGCTCCCAAGGCGCTCGGTCCCGCAGGCCGCAGCACGCAGGGTCGTCCGGTGAGCGCCGCCGACACGCGGTCACCCAACGGCACGGCGACGGCCGTGCTCGTCGCCGTCTCGTTCCTGCTCGCGCTGGCGCTGATGTTCTCGCCACTGGCGACGCCCGCAGCGCCGGTGGGCCTGACGTTCTGGAGCGCCACCGCGGTGCTCGCCGTGCTGGCGTCGGTCGGCATCCGCCGCGTGGCCGCGATCCGTGGCACCGGCAGCAATTTCTACGCCGGCATGACCGCGGTCCTGTTCGGTATCTGGGTGCTGTACTTCTGGCAGTTGCTGGTGGTGGCGGCCGACGTGCCGCGCGTGTTGTTGCCATCGCCAGCGCTGATCCTGTCGTCGTTGTGGGAAAACCTGGCCATGCTCGGCGGCGACTTCGTGCAGACCGTGGTCAAGGCGGTGCTGGTGGGCTGGGTGCTCGGCTGCAGCCTGGGTTTCCTGGTCGCCATCGCGATCGACCGCCTGCCCTTCCTTCAGCGCGGCCTGCTGCCGATCGCCTCGCTGACCAGCGCGATTCCGCTGGTGGGTGTGGCGCCAATCGCGGTCATGTGGTTCGGCTTCGAGTGGCCCTCCAAGGCTGCAGTCGTGGTGTTGATGACGTTTTTCCCGATGCTGGTCTCCACGCTGGCCGGGCTGCAAGCCTCGCAGCGCCTCGAACGCGAGCTGATGCACAGTTACGCTGCCAATTACCTGCGCACCTTGTGGTCGCTGCGCCTGCCCTCGGCGGTGCCGTTCATGTTCGCCGCACTCAAGGTCAACGCCAGCCTGGCGCTGATCGGCGCCATCGTGGCCGAGTTCTTTGGCTCGCCCACGACCGGGCTGGGTTTTCGCATCTCGACCGAGGCCTCGAAGATGAACATGACGCTGGTCTGGGCCGCCGTCGTCGTCGCCGCCGTGACCGGCTCCACGGCCTATGCCTTGCTCAGCCGGCTCGAGCGCAAGGTGGCGTTCTGGCACCCCTCCGTCCGGGGCCGCACATGAGACCAGATGCAAGGCGCGCGTTAGCCCCGATTGCCGTTTCCTTTGCCGTCGTTTAGGCTTTTGCGTGTACGACCGATCCCGCCATTTTTTCAACCCCAAGGAGTGTTTATGTTTCGACGTTCGATATTGACCCAGGCCCTGCTGGCAACCGTGCTGGCCGCAAGCAGTTTTGCCGCTGCGGCGCAGGAAAAAGTCACCGTGCAGCTCAAGTGGCTGCCGCAGGCGCAGTTTGCCGGTTACTACGTGGCCCAGGCCAAGGGGTATTACAAGGCGGAAGGCCTGGATGTGACGATCAAGGCCGGCGGCCCCGACATCTCCCCGGTGCAGGTCATAGCCGGCAAAGGTGCGGATGTGGTCGTCAACTGGATGCCCGACGCCCTGGCAGCCCGCGAGGCGGGTGTGCCGCTGGTCAATATCGCCCAGGTATTCAACCGCTCCGGGCTGATGCTCACCTGCAAGAAAGCCAGCGGCGTATCCAGCCCGAAAGACCTCAAGGGTAAAACACTCGGCGTCTGGTATGGCGGCAACGAATACCCGTTCCTGAACTGGATGGCCAAGCTCGGTCTCAAGCCCGACACCGACATCAAGATCATGAAGCAGGGCTTCAACGTCGACCCGCTGCTGCAGAACCAGGCAGCCTGTATCTCCACCATGATCTACAACGAATACTGGCAGATCATCGATGCCGGCGTCAAGGAGAGCGACCTGGTCACCTTCTTTTACGAAGACCAGGGCGTCGCCTCACTGGAAGACGGGCTGTACGTGCTCGAGTCCAACCTGAAGGACCCGGCCTTCGTCAAACGCATGGCCAAATTCCTCAAGGCCACGTTCAAGGGTTGGAACGACGCGGTCAAGGATCCGGCCGGCGCAGCCAAGATCGTCGTGGCGGCCGACACATCGGGCAGCGCAACCGAGAAGGTGCAAAAGCGCCAGATGGAAAACGTCGCCAAGCTGATCTCCACCGCCAACTCACCGAAGATGGGTTACCTGGAGCCGGCGGCGTACGAGCGCACGGTCAAGGTGCTGCTGTCCAGCGGCAGCGCGCCGGTGATCAAGAAGGATCCAGGCAAGGCTGGATACACGCATGCGGTGTGGGAGGCGGCGAAGTAAGTGGGCATTTGTGCGGCACCGCGGTCGGCCAAGGCCCCGGGATGACGCCACACGGAAAGGCTCCAACCGGATATGCGGCTGGAGCCTTTTTTCTTGTGTGTCCGACCGAAACGCCCGCAATGCTGCTTTCACGGGCGCACCTATGCAGCAGATCGGTACCCTGGGCATCCCGTTGGCTCAAGGCGCGATGGTAATGGCCTGTGCGGTCGGGTGCGGCGCTTCGCTGGGGCGGTGCGGTATTTTCCAATCCAGGTATGGGCCTGAAGGTCATAACATGGAGCCCGAGGCCCCACACCCACGAAAGGTTCCACCACCATGCTCGACCTGCTCCTGCACAACGCCACCCTGCCCGACGGCCGCAGTCCGATGGCGATTGCCGTGCGTGACGGGCGTATCGTCGACGTGGCGCCGGTCATCGACGCGCCGGCACGCGAGACCATCGATGCGCAAGGGTTGCTGGTCAGTCCGCCGTTTGTCGATGCCCATTTCCACATGGATTCGACGCTCAGCTACGGCTTGCCGCGCGTCAACCAGAGCGGAACCTTGCTCGAAGGCATCGCCTTGTGGGGCGAACTCAAGCCGACGCTGACGCAAGAGGCTGTCGTGGAGCGTGCGCTAGCCTATTGCGACTGGGCCGTGGCCCGCGGCCTGCTGGCGATCCGCTCGCATGTGGACACCAGCGATGCGCGCATGCTGGCGGTCGAGGCGCTGCTCGACGTGAAAAAGCGGGTCGCCCCGTACCTCGACCTGCAACTGGTGGCCTTCCCGCAGGACGGTGTGTTGCGCAGCCCTGGCGGCGTCGCCAACCTGGAACGGGCGCTCGACATGGGTGTCGACGTCGTCGGCGGCATACCGCATTTCGAGCGCACTATGGCGCAGGGCGCGGAAAGCGTCCGGCTGCTGTGCGAAATCGCGGCGCGGCGCGGCAAGCTGGTCGATATGCACTGCGACGAATCCGACGACCCCCTGTCCCGCCATGTCGAGACCCTGGCTTTCGAGACCCAGCGCCTCGGGCTGCACGGGCGCGTCACCGGCTCGCACCTGACCTCGATGCATTCGATGGACAACTACTATGTCTCCAAACTGCTGCCGCTGATGGCCCAGGCGCAGCTGCACGTGGTCAGCAACCCGCTGATCAACATCACGCTGCAGGGCCGGCACGACAGTTATCCGAAACGCCGCGGCATGACCCGGGTGCCGGAGCTGCTGGCGCATGGCGTCAACGTCGCGTTCGGCCAGGACTGCGTGATGGACCCCTGGTACGCGCTGGGCAGCGGCGACATGCTCGAGGTCGCCTCGATGGGTCTGCACGTGGCCCAGATGACCAGCCAGGCGGCGATGCGCCAGTGTTTCGACGCGGTCACGATCAACGCCGCGCGTATCCTGCAGCTCGACGACTACGGCCTGCAGACCGGTTGCCACGCCGATTTCGTGCTGCTGCAGGCGCGCGATCCCATCGAGGCGATCCGGCTGCGCGCAACCCGGCTCAAGGTGTTCCGGCGCGGCAAACTGATCGCCGAATCGCCCGAGGCCACTGCCTCGCTGTATCTGGACGGACGACCCGATGGCACGGCGTTCCTGACACCGCCAAGACCCCCGGCGCGGCAATAACCCTCCTGCCATCGACGGCTTGACGCGGTGCTGCAATCAGGCGCAAAATGTTGGAAAGCAATTAATTACTTACCACCCATGGACAACATCCGGAGCAGTACCGACCGACAGCCGACCGACGAGCGGCAAAGCGCCATCGTGGCGGCTGCGTTGCGCCTGGCTGCCAGCAACAGTCCCGCGGCAATCACCACCACCGACCTGGCCGCGGCCATCGGGCTCAGCCAGGGTGCGCTGTTCAAGCACTTCGCGAGCAAGGACGCAGTCTGGCTCGCGGCCATGGAGTCTGCCGCGGAACAGCTGCTGCAGACCGTGTCCGATGCCGCCCGCGCAGCGCCAACACCGATGGCCGCGTTGCGCGCCGTGTTCGACGCCCATGTCAGCTTCGTCGTCGCCCACCCTGGCGTCCCGCGACTGGTGTTGCATCAGCTCCAGCAAGCCGGCGACACACCGATCAAGCAGCGTGCGCGGCGCTTGATGCAGGCCTACCGTGCACTGGTGCAGGATCTGCTGCACAAGGCCGTGGCCGCACATGAAGCATCGGCCGATCTCGACGTCGCGGCTGCCGCGACGATGTTCCTGGGACAGGTCCAGGGACTGGTGATGCAGTCGGTCATGAGTGGCCAAAGCAACACCATGCGCGAACTGGCGCCGCGGGTGTTCGGCATTTTCGAGCGTGGCATCCGCGCCCAGCCATGATGCCGCGCCGCTCGTTGCTACGTTCCGTGCTGCTGGGTCTGCTCGGCTTGTCGCTGCTCGCCGCAGTCGTGTTCGTGATGCGCAGCACCGGTCCGCTGGCACCGGTGCCGGTGACAGTCACGACCGTGTCCGAAGCCACGTTGTCGCCTTCGCTGTTCGGCATCGGCGTTGTCGAGGCGCAGCGCAGCTACCTGATCGGCCCGACCGGCGCCGGCCGCGTACTGCGCGTGCTGGTCGATGTCGGAGACCGCGTCGCGGCCGGGCAGTTGCTGGCCGAGATGGATCCCATCGACCTGGACGAGCGGCTGCGTGCGCTCGACGCGTCTTTGCTGCGCGCTGGCAGCGCCATCGCCGCCGCGCAGGCGCAGGAGGCCGACCTGCAAGCGCGCAGGGAACTCTCCGCAGCCAACCAGCGCCGTTATGCCGACCTGGAGCGTCAGGGCTTCATCAGCACCGGCGCCATGGACAGCAAGCGCCAGGAACTGGTCTCCGCCGAGGCCGGCCTGCGCAGCGCAGGTGCCAACCTGGCCGCGTCGCGGCACGACCGCGAACGCCTGCAGGCCGAGCGCGCGGCCTTGCAGCAACAACGCGGCAACACCCGCCTGCTGGCCACGCGGGACAGCATCGTCTTGTCGCGCGAAGCCGAACCGGGATCCACCGTGGTCGCCGGCCAACCGGTACTGCGGCTGATCGACCCGGGCAGCCTGCGGATCAAGACGCGGTTCGACCAGGGACGCTCGAGCGCACTGGCAGCGGGCCTGCCCGCGGCAGTCATCCTGCGATCGGATGCGGACCGGTCCCTGGCCGGTAGCGTCGCGCGTGTCGAGATGCAGGGGGACAGCGTGACCGAAGAGCGCATGGCGCAGATCGCCATCGATTCCCCGCCCAAGGGCATGGCCGTGGGGGAACTGGCCGAGGTGACCGTGTCGCTGCCCGCCACCGCCCCTGCGCTGGTATTGCCCAATGCCGCCATCCGACGGGTGGGCGGGCGGCTCGGCGTCTGGCGGCTGCAGGGTGGTGAACTCCAATTCGCCGAACTGCGCCTGGGACAAACCAGCCAGGATGGACGCGTCCAGGTGCTCGAAGGTCTGGCATCCGGCGACCAGATCGTCGTCTACAGCGCAAAGACCCTGGACGCCGACAGCCGTTTTAGCGTGCGGTCGTCCCTGGTTGTGGAGCGACCATGATCAGCCTGGCCGGCCGCGACATCCTGCACGACTGGAGCAAGTTCGTCTTGACGGGTTTTGGTTTAGGCCTGCTGATCGGCGTCACGCTGACCATGGCGGGCGTCTACCGCGGCATGGTCGACGACGCGCGCATGTTGCTGACCAACAGCGGCGCCGACCTGTGGGTCGTGCAAAAGGACACCCAGGGGCCCTACGCGGAATCGTCGAGCCTGCGTGACGATGTCTACCGCTCCATCCTGGGTCTTCCCGGCATCGCGCGCGCCGCCAATGTCACGTATTTCACGATGCAGGTGCGTCGCGACACGACCGACATCCGCGCCATGGTCGTCGGCATGGAGCCGGACCAGCCGGGCCAGCCAGACTACCTGATCGCCGGGCGCCACATCACCCGCAACCACTACGAGGCCGTGGCCGACGAAAGGACCGGCTTTCGTGTCGGCGACCGGATCCGGATCCGCCGCCACGACTACACGGTGGTCGGCCTGACCCGGCGCATGGTGTCGTCCGGCGGTGACCCCATGGTCTTCATCAGCCTGCGGGACGCACAGGAAGCGCAATTCCTGAAGGACAACGACGCCATCCACAACGACCGCGCCCGCACCGCGGCCAACCCGGCGCTGAACCGGCCGGGTGTGCCCGGCCTGCTCGCGTCGGTGCTGCAGGCGCAGTCGGCCAACCGCAACGTCAATGCGGTGCTGGTGCAGTTGCTGCCCGACCAGGACCCGGATCAGGTGGCCACGCCGATCCGGCGCTGGAAACACCTGGAGGTCTACACCCGGGCGCAGATGGAGGAAATCCTGGTGGCCAAGCTGATTGCGACCTCGGCGCGCCAGATCGGCATGTTCCTGGTCATCCTGGCCATCGTCAGCGCCGCCATCGTGGCCTTCATCATCTACACGATGACGCTGGGCAAGTTGCGCGAGATCGCCGTGCTCAAGCTGATCGGCACGCGCAACACCACCATCGCCAGCATGATCCTGCAGCAGGCGCTGGGTCTGGGCCTGATCGGTTTTGTCGTCGGCAAGATCTCGGCCACGGTGTGGGCGCCGATCTTTCCCAAATATGTGTTGCTGGAAACGGGTGACGCGATGCGTGGCCTGGCAGCCGTGATGGTAGTCTGCGCGCTGGCCAGCACGCTGGCGATCCGGGCCGCGCTGCGCGTCGATCCGGCCGCGGCGATCGGATGAGGCGCCGCCATGCCTGAACTCGGCATCCGCATCACATCGCTGAGCAAGCGCTATGGCGAAGGCGCGTCGGCAGTCGACGCATTGAAGAACGTCAACATGCAGGTGGCGCCGGGCGAAGTGATCGGGCTGATCGGTCCGTCAGGATCGGGCAAGAGCACGCTGCTCAAGTGCCTGGGAGCGGTCATCGAGCCAACCTCGGGGCAGATGCAACTGGGGGACAGGATCATCTACGACAACGGCTGGAAGCTGACCGACCTGCGGGCGCTGCGGCGCGACAGCATAGGCTTCATCTTTCAGGCGCCGTTCCTGATCCCCTTCCTCGACGTGACCGACAACGTCGCGCTGCTGCCGATGCTCGCCGGCCAGCCCAACGGTAAAGCCCGCAAGCGGGCGCGCGAGCTGCTCGACGCACTGGGAGTGGGCCATCGCGCGCAAGCCGAACCCACGCAGCTCTCCGGCGGCGAACAACAACGGGTGGCGATCGCGCGCGCGCTGGCCAACCAGCCGCCGGTGATCCTGGCCGACGAGCCGACCGCACCACTCGACACGGAACGCGCGCTGGGCGTGATGCGCATCCTGCGCGACATGGCGCAGCAATACCGCACCGCCATCATCGTCGTCACCCACGACGAAAAGATCATCCCGACGTTCCGGCGCCTGTACCACATCCGCGACGGCAGCACCGAGGAAGAAGCCGGCCAGGGGCTGGAACTGTAAGGCCTGGCATCGCTGTTTCCACCGACTCAACCCCCAGCACAGGAGTAGCCATGAAAACCTCTCGATCCCTCAAAATCCTGGCCATCGTCGCCATTGCGTTCGGTGCCTTGACCGTCTTAAGCGGCGCACGCGCGTTGTTCGGCGACGCCACAGCCCGTGCCGCCGTCGGCGACGCCGTGCACTATGTGTTGTGGTTCAATTTCCTGGCCGGATTCATCTATGTGGTCGCTGGTATCGGGCTGTGGCGCGCACGGCGCTGGGCCAGCACGATGGCAATCGTGCTCGCAGTATCGACTGCGGCGATCGCAGCCGCATTCGGATTCCATGTGCTCGGTGGTGGCGCCTACGAAATGCGCACGGTCGGTGCCCTCGCCTTGCGGTTCGGCTTCTGGGCCGTCGTCAGCCGGGTGACATGGCGCAGCCTGCGGCTGCCAACCGGCCGGACACCACGGGTGGACGGATGACAGCCATCCCGGCCTGCCCTGCCATCATCAACGCCGGCGCGCCGAGCGCACACCCGCCAGCATCATGACCTGCCCCAGTACCTGCTGCAGCCGCAGCGCATCCGAGGTCTCGACGGTGAAGGTCATCCAGGCAATGTCACGCACGGTCTGGGTCTGCACGCCGATGACGTTCATTTTTTCCTTGAAGAACAGCTCGGACAGGTCGCGCAGCAGTCCCTGGCGATCCACGGCCTGCACCACCACATCGACCGGGTAGACCGGTGCTTTTTCCGCACGCGGCCGGCCCCATTGCACCTCGATGACGCGCTGCGGGTTACGCGCCCGTAACTCGCGCACATTGGGGCAGTCGGCGCGGTGCACGCTGACACCCTTGCCACGGGTGACAAAGCCGCAGATCAGATCGGGCGGCGCCGGTTTGCAGCAACGCGCCAGCTGGGTCATCAGCGAATCGACACCGACGACCAGCACGCCGCCGCCGGCCTTCCTGTCCTCCTGAGTCGGCGCCTTGATCAGCGGCGCGTCGGCGTCCTGGTTCGTCGACTCGCCCGGCCGGTACAAGGCCTCGATCTGGCGCAACGAAAACTCGTCCTTGCCGACCGCCTCGAACAAGGCATCGGCGGCGTCAAAGCCGAGTTCACGCGCCAGCTCCTCGTGGTTGACCGAGGTCTTGCCCTCGCGCTGAAGTACCTTTTCGACCGCCTCGCGGCCCCGCGCCACGGTTGCGTGGATGGCGCGGGCATTGAACCAGGCCCTGACCTTGCCGCGCGCGCGCTGGCCGGCCAGGTAACCCAGTTCGGGATTGAGCCAGTCACGCGAAGGTCCGCCCTCTTTGGCAACGACGATCTCCACCGTCTGGCCGTTCCTGAGTGGCGTGTTCAGCGGCACCATTGCGCCGTCAATCCGGGCACCGCGGCAACGATGGCCCAGATCGGTATGCACGTTGTATGCGAAGTCGACCGGCGTCGCACCTTCGACCAGTTCGACGATGGCGGCCTGCGGCGTCAGAACATAGATGCGGTCTTCGAACAGCCCGCGCGGCTGCTCGCCGGAGAGCTCGCGTTCCCAGTCCAGCAATTGGCGCAGCACGGCAATCTTGGCATCGTAAAGCCCGACCGCAGCAACGCCGGCATAACCCTTGACACCCGACTCCTTGTACAACCAGTGCGCGGCGACTCCGTGTTCGGCATGATCGTGCATCTCCGGGGTCCGGATCTGGATCTCGATCGGCTGGCCCTTGTCGTCCCGAACCACGGTGTGCAGCGAGCGGTAACCATTGGGCTTGGGTTTGGCAATGTAGTCGTCGAACTCCTCGGGCACCGGTGTAAAGCGGCCATGCACCGAACCGAGCACCGTATAACAATCGGTCACGGTCGGCACGATGACACGCAAGGCACGGATGTCGTACACATGGTCGAAGTCGAGCGACTTGCCACGCATTTTCTTGACGATGCTGTAGATGTGCTTGGGCCGCCCCTGCACCGTGGCATGGACGCCGTCGCGGCGCAGCTCGCGCTCGAGCCGGGCGCGCAGTTGCTCGACATCGCGCTCGCGCTGGGCGCGGGTCTGGTCGAGGTGTTGCGCCACGTCACGGTAGGCCTGCGGCTCCAGGAAACGGAACGACAGGTCTTCAAGCTCCCACTTGAGCTCCCAGATGCCCAACCGGTTGGCCAACGGCGCGAACACCAGCAAGGCCTCGGCTGCAACGGCCGGTGGCGGAGCGCGCTTGCTGGCCGCGTGGTAGCGCAGGGTCTGCAGGCGTGAAGCCAGGCGCAACATCACCACGCGCAGGTCACGCGAGAACGCCAGCAGCATCTTGCGCACGTTCTCGACCTGCGCCGCGGCCATCTGGGCCATCGGCGCCGGCGCCTCCAGGGCCCCCCCCGGACGGTTCGAACGCGCCTGGCGCTGCACCCGCACCAGCTGGTTGGTCTCCAGCGCCAGGTTGGCCAGGTTCGCACCGAATCGCTTGCCGATCGCCTCCTGGGGCCGCGTCAGATGTTCACAGGCGTAGACCAGGTAGGTTGCCGCCTGCATCAGCTCCGAGCCGCCGATCGCGCGCAAGATACCGGCAACACCGCGCGCATGCTCCATGGTGTTTTCGCCGGAGTCGAGCGCCTCGCCACCGATCAGCGGTTCGGCAAAAGCCCGCGCGCGTGCCAGTACGCCGGCACCTTGCGCATCGGGCGGTGCCGCTGCGTCGGTCACGGGCTCCATTGCCGGATCGCCAACCGTGCCGGCTTGTTTCATCCGCGCCCTGCCTCCCGTTCCTCCAGCAAGTACCCGGTCACGCAGTCGATCTGGTCGGGCGCCACCAGCGTCGGCGCGTGGCCGACACCGGCGAACTCCACCAGGCGGGCGCGCGGCCCGCGAAGTGTCATGGCCTGGGCGGTGTCAAAAGACAACAGGTCGGACTGGGCGCCCCGCAGCAGCACGGTGTCGGCCCGGATCGCGTCATACAACTGCCACAGCATCGCCTCGCCCTGAGCCGCCGACTCGGCTGTCATGGTGCGAAACGGCAGTGCGATCGCCGGGTCGTAGTGCAAGGTCACGGCGCCGCTGCCATCGGCCAACGGGCGGACCATGCCGCGCGACAGGGCCAGCCACTGCTGCGGGGTATGGGGGCCGAAACCGGTCGAGATCGCCCACATGGCATCGGCGGCCTGCTGCACGTCGGCAAAACGGCCGGTCTGCCCCAGGTAGGTGCCGATACGCGCCAGCGCCTCCCAACGAATGACCGGGCCGACATCGTTGAGCACCAGGCGCCGCACCTTGACCGGCAACGGCAGCTCGGGCTGGCCACACAACACGATGCCGATCAGTCCGCCCATGCTGGTGCCGACCCAGTCGAGCCGACTCGGCTGGAGCTGGGCCAGCAGCGCCAGCATGTCGGCGGCATAGGTCGGGATCTGGTAACCCATCGGCTCCTTGAGCCAGTCGCTGCGGCCGCGTCCGACCACGTCAGGGCAGACGACGCGAATCGGCTGCGTGCTGCGCTCGCACAGGCTGCGCGCCAGGGCGTCGAAATCGCGCCCCTGGCGCGACAGGCCGTGGACACACACCACCACGTTGCCGGCCGTGGCATCGCCCCATTGCCAGTAAGCCATGCGGTGGCCGCCCTGCGCATCGGGACAGGGGACATACTTCAATTCGGGTTCGGTCATGGTCACAACGGCTGCAAACAGTGTGTCGGGCGAAGGCAGGATAATGCCTTTGGCGCATCGTAATTGAATTGGAGGTTCATCATGCTCAAAGGCAAGACGGCGTTGATCACCGGGTCCACCAGCGGCATCGGCCTGGGTATTGCACAGGCATTGGCACAACAAGGTGCCAACATTGTGCTCAACGGTTTTGGCGACATCGAGGGCCCCAAGGCTGCCATCGCCCGGCACGGCGTCAAGGTGGCCTACCACGGCGCCGACATGGGCAAGCCGGCCGAGATCGAGGACATGATCCGGGTGGCGGCCGAGCAGTTTGGTCGGGTCGATATCCTGGTCAACAACGCCGGTATCCAGCATGTGGCGCGGATCGAGAACTTTCCCGCCGAGCGTTGGGACGCGATCATTGCGATCAACCTGTCCAGCGCATTCCACGCAACGCGGCTCGCCCTGCCGGCGATGCAGGCCGCCAAATGGGGCCGCATCATCAACATCGCCTCCGTGCACGGACTGGTGGCCTCGGCCGAGAAGTCTGCCTATGTCGCGGCCAAGCACGGCATCGTTGGCCTGACCAAGGTCACCGCGCTGGAGAACGCCACCAGCGGCATCACCTGCAATGCGATTTGCCCAGGCTGGGTGCTGACTCCGCTGGTGCAAAAGCAGGTCGACGCCAGGGCTGCCAGCCAGGGCGTGTCGAACGACGAGGCCATCAAATTGCTGTTGGGCGAGAAGGAACCGTCGCTGCAGTTCACGACGCCCGAGGAACTCGGTGCGCTGGCGGTCTTCTTCTGCTCGGCGGCCGCCAACAATGTCCGTGGCGTGGCCTGGAACATGGACGGCGGCTGGGTCGCGCAATAAGAAAGCAGGGACCGACGTTCCCATCGACAGTGGGAAAGCGACCACCCCGCCATCGCCGAGAACGCGTCAGGCGGCCGTCCAGCGGGGCCCTGTGTGCCCAGGTGGGCACGGCCGGCGCCGCACGCGGGTCAGTTGCGATTCAATTGCTGTTGTTTGCGCGCCTGCTCCGCCAGACGGCGTTGTTCACATACCGGGTGCTGGGCCAACGTCGGCTTGGCGCACTGTTCGCTCATGCAGATCTGGTAACCGAGCAAGATCCGACCGGTACATGCCTGCTCCGGGTTCTCTTGAACCGACACCCGCGGTTCCGCGGCCGTCTCGCTGACCGGCGCGGTCGATGATCCCTGGGCTGCGACGGGTGACGGGGTTGGCCGTGCACCAGGCGCCGCTGTCCCGGTGCGGGTGTCGCCTGCGGCCGAAGCTCGGGATGCCAGTGCCTTGGCGCTGACCGACGGCGCCTGCGCCGGGGCTGGCGCTGCAAGTTTCTCAGGCTGGTCACCGGCACGCGCAGCGGGCAGCTGCGCGGTAACCGCGGTTGCCGCTGCCGCTGCCGCGCCCACGGCATCGCTGGCCGGCCCCGTCGGCACCGAGACCCCTTGCGGCGGCGCCAGCACCGCGGCAGATCCGTCATCGCCCTGCTCCCGAGCTGCACGGCCATCACCGGCCTGCCACCACACCACCAAAACCGTGGCCAGCAGCAACATGGCGACGACGGCAGAACGCGCCCGTACCGCCTGACGGCGGCGCCTGTCCAGGCGCACCTGATCCGTCGCTTGCTGCGCTGGCGTGGATGCGGCCGTGGCCGCGCGACTGGTCGGCTGCGTCGCTTCTGTCGACGCGACCGCCGCAGTGGCTGGGTCCGGCTCCCGAGGTTCGATGCGCGTCGCGGTCTGCTCACCGACAAAGACGACGCCAAGCTTGCGCAGGCGCCGCCGGGCCAGATCGGCATAGATGCCGTCGGGAAACCGGTCCAGGAAACCTTGCAGGTCGAGTGCATCGTCGGAATCGCGCACATCTTTCCAGTACACGAGTTCGATTTCCTGCGTGACCGTCGGCAAGGAGCGCGCGGCGCCTGAGGAACCGGATTGCCGCCCCGCGGTTTCCGGGCCGGATGCGGCTTCCAGGGGCATTGGCGCCGTGGACTGGTCAGGCACCTGGTCGCAGGCCAGCACCAGCGCATCGCGAAATGCCCGTGCATCGGCAAACCGGTGCTCGCGCGACTTGGCCAACGCGCGGGCCAGCAAGGCGTCCACCGCTGGCGGCAAGCCCGGTTGCCAGGTGGAAGGCGCCGGCGGGTCCACCCCGATGATCTGCGCGATGATCGCGAACTCGTTGTCCCCGGTGAAGGGCTGGCGTGCGGTCAACAACTGGTAGAGCACGATACCGGCGGAGAACAGGTCGGCACGTGCATCGACGGACTGGCCCTGCACCTGCTCCGGCGACATGTATTTCAGCGTGCCGACCATGGTGCCGCGGGTACGTGTGGCGTCGCCGGCATCCTGCATCCTTGCCACGCCGAAATCGGCGAGCTTGATACGGCCATCGGCCTCGATCAGCAGGTTGGCCGGCTTCACGTCCCGATGCACGATGTTCTGCGCATGGGCATACGCGAGTGCCGACAGCAGGTCGCGCATGATGCGCACGGTCTGCTCCAGCGTGAAGGTGAGGCCGCGGTCCAGATGGTGCTTGAGGTCCTGCCCCTCCACATACTCCATCACCAGATAGGCGACGTCACCATCGCGGCCCGAGTCGTAGACGCTGACGATGTTGGGATGCTGCAAGCGGGCAGCGGACCTGGCCTCGGTGCGAAAACGCGCCTCGTAGTCGGCCACGCCCTCGCTCGAGAGGCCCTGTATGGAAATGGTCTTGAGCGCCACGCGGCGTTCGAGGTTGGGGTCGTACGCTTCGTAGACCGTTCCCATCGCGCCTTTGCCAAGCACGCGCACGATGTCGTAGCGACCCAGCTTGCTCAGCGGACCCATGGGGAACCAAAACTGCTCATGGCGCGATTTTCGCCGATATCGTGCCGGCACCGGAACGTGAACCAGTCGGCGGTAGGGCTTGGCAAGACCCGGACAACCCGGCACCCGCACAATGGGGCCCATGGCACCACCCGTTCCGACCCCCGATCCGGCCCAGGCAAACCTTGGCGCGATGACGCGTCTGCGCCAGGGTTATCGGGCGCTGGTGCTGGGTTGTACCGGCAGCCTGGGACAGGCTTGGATGCAGGCATTGCAGGCCGATCCTCGCTGCGCGGGCGTCACGGGCCTGTCGCGCAACACCGAGCCGTCGATCAGGCTGGAACACGAGGACGACCTTCGGCGAGCGGCAAATTCTGTCGCGGCTGGCGGCGTGCTGCATCTGGTGCTCGACGCAACCGGCGCTTTGCAGATCGACGGCCGCGGGCCCGAAAAACGGCTCGACGAACTCGACGCAACCGCCCTGCTGCGCGCCATGCATGTCAACGCCATCGGACCGGCCTTGGCAATGAAACATTTCGTGCCCTTGATGGCCACCGGTGAACGCGTCATCTGGGCCAAGATATCGGCCCGCGTGGGCAGCATCGACGACAACCGCAAGGGCGGCTGGTACGGCTACCGCGCATCCAAGGCGGCGCTGAACATGCTGTTGCAGACCGCCGCGATCGAGGTGGCCCGGCGCCGGCCATTGGCGGTGGTGGCCGCACTGCAACCCGGCACGGTGCGTTCAGCGCTGAGCCGGCCGTTCGTGGGCGACGATGCGCTGGATCCGGCGATTTCCGCGCGCGGGATGCTGCAGTCGATCGACCGGCTCGAAGCCACCGGGCGGGCTCACTTCATCGACTATCGCGGTGACTCGATACCGTGGTGAGACAGGGTTATCGCCGGATCGCCTCGGCACGCCATGGCGCAGCGCGAGGTCGGGAATTTGACCTGTCGCCAACACCCTGTCATCGACAGGCTGACAATCCGAAGCGTTGATGACTGACCCTTCCCCTTTCACCGTCGCGCCGTGGGCGACCCGGCTGGGATACGCCGGCCTGCTGCCCTTTGTCGCACTGGCCGCGTGGATGCTGGTGGCAACGGCGGACCAGCGCGGATTTCCTGCGCGGGCGCTGCTCGCGTATGGCGCGACCGTTGCCAGCTTCCTGGGGGCGATCCACTGGGGACTGGCCATGCGTTCGGAACAACCGGGCGACGACACCACCGCGCGCGACTATCTATGGGGCGTGGTGCCGAGCCTGGTGGCGTGGTGTGCCCTGCTCGCAGATGGGGCGATCGGCCTGCTGATCCTGGTCGTGTTGTTGTGGGCCTGTTATGCGGTGGACCGCACCCGGTATCCAGCCCGCGGACTGCGGCACTGGCTGTTGCTGCGCCTGCGCCTGACACGGGTCGCCAGCCTGAGTTGCCTGGCGGCGGCAACGACCATGGTGCTGGCATGAATCCGATCCAGCTCCATACCGACTACGCAGTGCGTTGCGTCGTCAACAGCCACCAATTGCCGTGGCTGGAATCACCCTCGCCCCTGGTCCTGCGCCGCATGCTCGAGCGCGATGGCGGCGAGGTTGCGCGCGCAACGTCGGTGGTGCGTTATGAACCGGGCGCCCGCTTCGAGACGCATACACACGCACTGGGTGAAGAGATCCTGGTACTCGAAGGCGGATTTGGCGATGGACAAGGCAATTACGGGCCCGGCTGCTACATCCGCAATCCACCGGACTCGCGCCACGCGCCGTTTTCCAGCGTGGGCTGCACGATGTTCGTGAAGCTGCGGCAACTCGACCCGCGCGAGACACAACGCGTCGTCATCGACACCGGTCGCGCAGCGTGGGTAGCCGGACGGGTTCCCGGCCTGACGGTTCTTCCGCTGGCCGGCTTCGCCACCGAACACACGGCCTTGGTGCGGTGGGCGCCCGGTACCGTTTTCCAGGCCCACCGCCACTTCGGCGGCGAGGAGATCCTGGTGCTCGAAGGCGTGTTTTCGGACGAACGCGGGGACTACCCGGCGGGGTACTGGATACGCAGCCCCCATCTCAGCTCGCACCGGCCGTTCAGCCGCGAAGGCTGCCTGATCTGGGTGAAGACGGGGCATCTGCCGCCGCATTGATGTGCGAAGCCCCGAACTGGGCGCAGCGGCTGGACAAAGCCATCGACAAGAACTCGCGGATGGCGGTTGGTCGTGTATTGATCGCGCAGATGCAGATATTGGTATCGAGCAATCAACGGAGCACGGCATCAACGCCTCACGCTCCTGCGCCGCAGGCTGATCCCGCTGCAGCAGAAAACCGGGTTCGAAATGGTCCAGCGACGCCTCCAGCACCGACCAGGGGCCATTCGTTGGGAACAACAGAACACCGTTGCCGAAGTGCCTGACTACCGCTTCAGTACCGGCGAACCGATACTCCTTTGGCAAGCGTACGGCCTGGCTTCGTCCCACCCGGCATCCGCACCGGGCTGGGCGACGAGCTGACGCTGCCCAACGCTCTGGTGCTTGGTACAGTCCCCCGGCTCGGCCTCCCAGCGCCTGATGCATTTTTCTCAACACGGGAGCCAGTCGCCGATGTACCCGAACCGAGTTTTGAAGTTCCGGCCATGAAGGGAAAGCGCCTGTTAACGCTTGGCGCCGGTGATCTCCGCGCTCGAGATCGACGCGCCCAAGCTGCGGCTGGCACGCACGGCCCCTGGCCGCTATGACTTCGACGACATCCTCACCCGGCTGGCACCGGCCCAGCCGGCGCCGGCGTCCACTGAGTCTGCGCGCTTCGCCCTGTTCAACGTCCAGTTGCGCGACGGCGAGATCGACTTCGACGACCGTCCTGTTCAGCGTCGGCACAGCCTGCGCTCGCTGCAGCTGGGCTTGCCCTTCCTGTCCACGCTGCCGACCGACATGGCGGTGAAGGTCCAGCCTCGGCTGTCGTTCACGGTCGATGGCCAGGCGGTCGAACTCGAAGCCAGCGCAGTGCCCTTCGCCCCTGACCGCGCGACCGAGCTCGCGCTGAAGCTGTCCGACCTGCCGCTGTCGGGATGGTGGGCCTACCTGCCCGCCGGCATGCCGCTGCGGGCGCAGGGCGGCATCCTGGCCGCCGATCTGAAGCTGCAGTTCGCACAGCCATCTGGCGAGGTTCCGAGCGTCTCGCTGAGCGGCCAGATCGCGCTGCGCGACATCACAGCTTTGAACACCGCCAACCTGCCGTTGCTGTCCTGGCAGCAACTGAGCGTGCGCCTTGACGCGGTCCGCCCCCTTGAGCGCCAGTTGGGCTTCGGGCCGGTGCGGCTGGAGGGCCTGCAGGTCGAGGTGCGGCGGGACAGCCGTGGTTCAGTTCGAATGGGCACAGCTGGCGCAGCTGGCAGGCGCGGCGCCGAACGGCCCGGTAGCCACTGCGGCGGCGCCCCCACCCC
>ENA-ORBV01007202-ORBV01007202.1-microbial-mat-metagenome-genome-assembly--contig:-NODE-7202-length-19188-cov-4.874784_pt1 | contig 19188 bp, 18 predicted proteins | sample MGYA00237777_ERZ505514 | MGnify/ENA primary metagenome ERZ505514 (study PRJEB26160, sample SAMN06269048) | microbial mat metagenome | isolation source: Oligotrophic lake microbial mat | place... | reverse complement strand
AGACAGCCCGGATACCACACCACGCCCTCATGCCGCGCCGCCGACACCACCAACACCCCCCTCTCCGCCGCCGCCCGCAACGCCTCCTCGAACAACGCCACATGCTCCACATTGCTCGTACCTAGACTCAAATTCACAATGTGAACGTCCGCGTTCACAGCCCACACAATCGCCCGCGCCAACACCCGCGCACTCGTCGCCAACTGGCGATCGAGAACACGCACCGGAATCAGCTCCGCATCCGGCGCCTTCTCACGAATCGCTGCCGCGACCGCGGTCCCGTGTCCAACGCGATCCATCGTGTCGTCGGGATCATCACCCACCAGCGCGATGCCCTTCGACACATCGCCCACGTGCGGATGCCCCGGTGCAATCCCGCTGTCCACCACCGCGATCCTCACGCCACGCCCGGTCGCATCGCGCAACTCGGGACTCGCCGTCGACAGTAACGTGCGCGTCACGCGGTGCCCGCCGCAGTACTCAGCATCGGTCCGCTGCGTCCAAGCACCTCGCGCGTCTCCCCGTCAGCCACGACGCGTCCGGCCTGCAAGACAATCGTGCGCGGTGCGAGCGCCGCCACGGCACGACGATGCGTGATCAGCAACACCGTGCGTTGCGACAACCACTCATGCATCGCGAGAAGAACTGTCGCCTCGGTGGACGGATCGAGCGCGCTCGTCGCCTCATCAAGTATCAGCACCTGCGGATTCGCCAACACCGCACGCGCCAGCGCCAACCGCTGCCGCTCTCCACTCGACATGGCACGACCACGCTCCCCAAGCACGGTGGCCATCGCATCGGGAAGCGTCGCGAGCCATGCGCCCAACCCGACCAGCGACAGCGCGCGCTGCAGCGACTGCTCATCCGCTTCGGGCGCAGCTACGCGAAGGTTGGCGGCCACCGACGCATGAAAGACGAATGGGTCGGTCTCCACCGCGAGCACGTACTTCCGAAATGTCGCCAGTGGCAGCGTGCGAACATCATGTCCATCGAGTCGCACGACCCCACGCTGCGGATCGGTGTGCCGCACCAGCAGATCGGCGAGCGTCGACTTGCCCACGCCGCTCTCACCCACGATGGCCACACGCTCGCCGGCCGCAATGCGCAGCGACACACCATCGAGCACCGCCGCGCGATCGAAGATGTAGGCGACGTCGTCCAGCTCCACATCGCCGTGGCAGTGGGCCAGCGTGACGGGAATGGCAGGCTCCTGCACCTCGGCCGGCGCGTCGAGAATCTCGGCCACACGCGACAACGAGACCTTGGCCGACGCGACACTCGCGTAGATCCCCATCATCCCCTGAATGGGGCTGAGCAGCCGCATCTGGTACGCGGCGAACGCCACCAGCGTGCCGATCGAGATCTCGCCGCTGATGACACGCCAGCCACCATACGCAAACACGGCGGCCGAACCGAACGCGAGCAGCACGCCGGGCAATCCGCCGCTGAGATACGTCAGCCTCCGCATCGCCATGAGCGCATCCACGAACCCGCTGTTGCGACGACGGAACTCGTCTTCCGATCGCTGCTGCGCGTTGTGCGACACGAGCAGCTTCATTCCCTGCAGGGCTTCAATGAGAAACGTACCTACGCCAGCGCTCTGATCACGCACGCGCGCCACCTGTCCTTCCAGTCGCCGGCGATACGCCACAGTGGCCCACAACGCAGCCGGCAGCGCCAGCAACCCCACCAGAAACAGCCGCTTGTCGAGCAGCAGGAGCATCACGACACTGCCCACCAGATACACCGCCTGCCCAATCCACGCCAACGCGACTTCCGCGGCCACACGCTGAATCTCGGCGATATCGCTGTTCACCCGCGATGCAATCTGGCCGATGGGTGTGCGCGTGAACCAGCGCGGTGACAGCGTCTGCAGATGTCGAAACACCTCGAGTCGCATGTCGAAGAGAATGTCGGCTGACACGCGCGTGTAGCGCAGTCCACTCACAACATTGAGCACCAGCGACGCACCGGTGAGCGCGAGAAATCCACCGACGGTCCACAACAGCACGCGCACGTCGCGCCCGATGAGTGCCTTGTCGACGAGAATCTTGGAGAGGAACGGCTGTGCCAGCGACAGCGCGGTACTCACCAGCGACAGCACGACCACCAGCGCCAGCCGCCCGCGATACGGGCGCACATACTTGAGCGCAGCCCGCATCGAACGCGCCAACTATCGCGGCACGACGATGATGTCCGTCATGTCTGAGGTGAACGTGGCCGTGCGCAATAGACGCAACGTCTGCGCATCGTACATGTCGATGGTGGCGCCGGCGGTGTGTACATACAGCACGTTGCCGTTGGTGCTCACGGTGAGCCCCATGCGCGGTCGCCCGTCAAATTCCACCCGCTGCGCCACACGACGGTTCTCGAGATCGAAGGTCCAGAACTGATAGTTGCCGACCTGCTGACGCAGCCCGTATGCGCGTTGCCGACCGGGGGCGAGCGCAAAGCCCACCGACTCACTTGGGCCGAGCGGATAGAAGTCGACGGTGCGCTTGGCGAGGTCGACACGCGCGACACCCATCAGTGTGCGACGATTGATGGGATCGGTGGTGCGAAACAGTCCGGTCGAGAAGCCATTCTCCTCATAGAGACTCTCAGGGAAGCCGAAGCTCCAGTTGCCGAGTCCATCGTCGACGGAGCGTTGCAGATCCCACTTGTCGACCTGCTTGAGCGTCTTCGTGTCGTAGATGAGGACGTCCTCATCGGTGAAGAAGTACATGAACGCGCCATCGGGCGAAAACAGAATCTGCGCGAACTCGCGCTCCTTGCCGTCGGGCCACTGAATGGTGTCGGTGACGGCGCGTGTGGCGAGATCGTAGCGCAGCAACGTCGGCTTGCCGATCTCCCATCGGTCCAACTTCTTGCGCGCGGTCTTCACCAGCAGAATCGCGAAGCGGTCCTTCGGGTCGACATTGAAGCCGCGCATGCGCACGCGCGTACTGTCGTCGCTGAGCGTGAACTTGCTCGTCGCCTTGCGCGTGGCGACATCGAAGATCTCGATCCACTCGAACGCTGCGTCGGTGGCGTAGAGTTTCGTGCGATCGACGGAAAGCGTGAGGCCGATGGGGATACCGATCGAAACGGGCATCGAATCGCGCACGGCCATCGATGATTCATCGATGACGAATACCTTCTTGTCGTACGTGCCGTAGAAGATGGTGCCGTTGCCGCCGTTCGCCGGCTGCGCAACAAGCATACGCGCCCCAACGAGCAGCATAGACGCGGCGAGCGCACATCGCCGTGCATGTGACCGCAGCACGCGAACAGTCCGAAACGCGCTCACGGGAAGATCAGGTCGATCTTGCGCCAATCCTGCTGCGCCGCCGCACACTTCGCGGTCCAGTCGGGCGCGTGGTTGTACAGGTCCGGCACGTGAATGGGCCAGAAACAGGTGATGTAGCAATCGTACAAATCGCGCTCCACAGGCTGACACAACCCGGCAGTCGAACCAGTGCTGTCCACTTCCCAGCCAGGCGAGAACACGAAGGAGCAGCCGAGTGGAATGTGCGGACCCTCGGGCAATCGCGGCCCGATGTTCTGCAGCGCGACCACATCGGGTGCATCGTGCAACTCGGCGATGTGGCGTGCCTTGCGATTGATGGCTTTCAGATGTCGCATGATCGGCCTCGACTCAGGAGTCGAACTGACGCAGGAACTCGGGGCGGCGCGCAGCCAGCGTCGCGTACACCTCGAGACAAGTGGCACTCCACCGACGAATCCAGTCGCAGTAGTGCAGGTTGGGCTGTTCGGTCGACCCGTAGCGCGTGTGCGCTTCGTGATAGCATCCACCGGCGCACAACGAGCGCGCCCAGCAGGTATGACAATCGGTCTTGTTGTCGATGTGATGCTTGCGCAGATAGTCGTTCTGCAACTCGTGATCGATGCCCTTGGTGACCGATCCGAGTTTGTGCGTGTCGGAACCGGCAAAGCGATGACAGAGCGCGACGTCACCATCAGTCGCTACGCCCAGCAACCCAAGTCCGGCGCCGCACGGATACGCCTTCGCCACACCGCGGTGAATCTCTTCGAGCGTATCGCGCACATTGGAGAAACCATGATGCCGACCAGCCAGCGATGTCTGCAGATAGTCCGCCGCGAGCGCATTGAAGCCACCCAGCATGTACTCGAAGCCGTCGTCGGCGATGGCGTAGTCGCGCTGCCACTTGGTGGTCACGGGCGCAAAGCCCACTTCCCAGAAGCCCAACTCCTCCTTGAGGTGACGATAGATGTCGGTCACTTCGAGGTTGTCGCGCGTGAGCGTGACGCGTGCGCCGATGGGGCGCCTGGTGTGACGACGCAACAACTCCTTCACGCGCGGAATGATGACATCGTAGCTGCCCTTGCCGTTGGAAAAAACGCGCAACTTGTCCTGCTGCTCGCGATCGCCATCCATCGACACGGTCACGCCAACGTTCTCGTCCACCATCCAGTCGATGATATCGTCGCGCAGCAGCGTTGCGTTGGTGGTGAGGCTCGCATCGACGCTCTTGCCCAACTCGGCGCCGCGCTGCCGCGCATACGACAGCGCATACTGCAGCACCTTGAAGTTGAGCAGCGTTTCACCGCCAAAGAACGTCAGATGGACACTCGGCGAACTTCCCGATTCGCTCATCATGAAGTCCACGCTCTGGCGTGCGGTCTCTTCACTCATGAAACGAGGCTTGGTGGCCGGTTCGCTGATGCGGTCCTCGCCGTACTCGTAGCAATACTTGCAACTGAGATTGCACTTGCTCGTCACGTTCATGACGAGCGTGGTGAGCGGAATGCGTTTGCGCGGTCCTTCGGCGCGCGGTGCGATCACCGGCGCGGCAACTTTTCGAATGGCCTGTGCCGCCAGCAGTTCGTCGACCGTTTCTTCCACCAGCAACCGCGGAAAGCGATCGGCGAGTCGCTCGGTCATCACCGTCGCGTCGACATCGCCCTCCTGCAGCACCTCCAGCACCGCCGCCGAGGTCGCGTCGAGTCGGAACACGGCCGCCGACGGCACGAGATACACATGCGGCGCGCCATCGGCGCTGAACGGGTGGTAGTCACCACGGGCGAGCATCATCACGGGGCAGTCCTTGAAGGTTCCCAACGCATGTACAGCGGAACGGTGACGATCAGAAGCGAGCGAGCTTTCAGCGGACGGCCGCCGACACCTGGCGGCATGTACGACGCGACGACATACACATCACCAATGTTGTTCTTCGAGCCCGAGCGACTGGGATTCGGACCATCGACTGCGGGCGTGAACACACCCTGCTGGCTGAGCTGCCCGACCCACCTCACGTCGTCATCCTTGAACGTCACGCCGTACTCTTCGAGGCTCCACGTCACCGGCACGACGCCGAGTGTGATGTCGTCGGCAGTGTCCGGTTTGCCGTCTGCGCCGTTGGCGATGCCGACCGCTTCGAAGCGCGCAAACTGTTTCGGGAATTGCACACCACCGACGCGCGCCATGTTGGAGTTCGGGGTCACGCGAATGCGATCGATCTTCTCGTAGGCCACCACGGCGTCCTTCAGTGCGGCACCACTCACGAAGAGATCGCGGGCGCCGATCGACGCTGCACTGTCGACGTTCACGCGCACGACGATCTGGTCGGCGCTGTTGCGCACCACACGCGTGACCGTCACCCCCGGACCGAAGTCCACTGCATTCGCGGCAACCGCCTTCGCGAAGTTGGCGCCGAAGACACTCACCTCGACGTCACGCGCGCCGCGCTTGAACGCCCGCGGCACGACCGCGGCGACCGTTGCACTCGCACCTACCCGTTTCGCCGTGATATCGATGCCAAATTCGTCGTACCCACCGCGAAACCATCGACCCGACAGTTCCTGCCATCCCGGTTCCACCGACAGGACTTCGCGCCATGCGCTGTCGGCGTTGCTGGCCGTCGATGACGAACGGCCACGCCACTGATGTCCCGTGTACACGACCGCCTTGCCATCGCGCGAGATCGGAGCGCCGCCCGACGCAAACGCGTACGTCGCGCGGGTCGTGAACTCGTCGTCGGTGCCGGGCACCTTGCTCACGGTCAGCCGTCCGAACAGCGCACCGCGACCCACCTCGTAGCCCGAGAGAAGCCAGGTGCCTTCGAGTGGCGCCGGTCGCATGGTGGCCGACCAGGCGGTCCAGTCGGCGGTCTGCAACGGGAACGCGCGCGTCAGGTGCGTGATCGCCTGATCCATCGGATGCGGAACCGGCGCGCTGTCGGGCGCTGGCCCGGATCGGCGAAAGGCCTGAAAATCGGAGTTGGGGTAGTAGCCGCGATGTGTGGCGACGAGGAGCTCCCACTCGATCTTGGTGCGACGCTGCAGCAGCACGCGTCCCATCGAATGACAGGCGCGACAGGTGCGCTCGGTGACCGCGTCCGCCGTGTAGCGATAGTCGACGAGTCGACGCTCGGTCTCGAAGCGACCCGGACGCACTTCCGACGGCGCGAGCCCCTGGCGATTGGCGAAGTACTTCACGATCGCGCGCGCCTCGGTCGGGTCGAGCTTCACCCCATTGAGCGACGCCATGCGCCGAACGGACGCTTCCCATCCTTCAGGCGCCTTGCGAAGGAAGGAGAGACGACTCAGGCGCCCGGTCGAGTCGCGGACGTGGCAGGCAGCGCACTTGCTCAGGACGAGCGGGTCACGAATGATGAAGCCACCCGTGTCCGCTGTCGGCCGTGGTTGCGCCGTAGCGGCAGCGCTTGCCAGCGACAGCAACCATGTCAGACCCATGACCGCCGAAAGGACGCCACGTCGCGCCATGAGCCACCCGTAGAGGAAGAGTTTCGCCTGTCTTACGGGTCAGACCGGACGATGTCAAGCAACGACGGCAGCGCCCTTGGCCACGAGCACACTCAGCGCGCCGAGGAAGTCAGGGAGCGGTACCGCTCCCATCCGTCGTGCATAGTCCGCGTACATGTCGCCCACGTCACCGTGGCGCGTGGCCACATCCAACAGTGCCAGCAGATCCACGCTGCGCAGATAGCGCACGCTGTCCGTCAGCCCGTGCAACAGCAGATGCTCCTCGGCCACTACCACGTTGCCTCGCACCACCGGCCGCACGCGCCGCTCGAGCTGAGGCGCCACGTCCAGTCGCACTGACGCCTGGTCACGGAGCTGGTGAAACGCATGGAGTACCGCCGGGTCGCGGCGCAGCACTTCCACGCTGTCCCCGTCGATCTCCGGGCTGCCTTCCAGCGCCGCACGGGCAGTCCAGAACGGCACGCCGCGCGCCGAATCGGCCTCGCGCGAGACGCCTCCGAGTGCGTGCGTCGCACTGCGCACATAGGCCGCCTCACGTTCGCGATACAACGCGGTCGCCAACGCCGTGTTCTCCGGCGACACCAATGCGGTGTGCACCACCACTGCCGACAGCCACGCCGAGGCGAGTGCCTTCTTGACGCCGAACGAAGACAGCGGATCGATCATGCTCGCCGCATCCCCCACCAGCAGCGCGTTGGGCAGTACCACCTCACTGCTGTGGTAGGGCGTGGCTTCGCAGGCCCACGGTGCGCCCACACGCACCACGGATGCATCCCGCAGCATCGGGCCGAGCGCCGGCAGCGACGCGAAGAGGTTGTCGTAGTGCGTGGACAGCCCGGCGTCTCCGGCAATCGGTGTGAGGTCGGGATCGATCATGGCCGTGAAGCAGCGACGTGTTTTCGAGATCGGCACCGACCAGCCCCATCCCCATGACGCGCTCTCCACCAGCGTGTGCGTGTCGTCGGGGAGGAGCCAACCATCCGCACGATCGAAGACGGTGATGAGCGCCAGGGTGCGCACACCATCGGGTGGCGCGACGCGATGCGCACGTGCCAGCAATCCCGCTCGACCCGTGCAATCGAGCACCCACTTCGTGCGCACGGTGTGCGGTCCATCAGGCGACGAGAGCTCGACGACATTCATCTCGCCGTCATGCTGCACGCGCACCGCGGTGGCGGGCCGCAATCGCACCACCCCCACCGCTTCCGCGCAGGCAACAAGCACTTCCTCAAGACGTTCGCGTGCCACCTGATAGCCATAGCCGCCACCGGGAAACGCTTCCACCCGCATCGGCTCGCCGCCCCACCAGACCGTGTTGCCACGACCACGCACGAAGCCCGCATTGTCGATCGCCTGCTGCACCCCCAAGCGCTCGAGTAACGGGATGCAACTGGGCGGCAACGACTCGGCCAGCGGTGGACGCGTGATCTCGCGCTCGATGAGCAGCACAAGATGACCCCAAGTCGCCAGTTGATGCGCGGCCATGGCGCCCGCAGTGCCTCCACCGATGACCACGACGTCGGGCGCGGCGGGAATCTGGAGGGAACTCTGTCGAGACACTACTTTGCCGGTTCAACAAAAATCGACATGGGAACGGCGAGCCTGAGATCGCTGGGACCAATGATCTGCAGCGTGCCCGTGCGCGACGTTCCGAGCGCAGTGGTGTCCACCTCGCCATCGCCTTGCGCCGCATGACCGTCGCCTATTTCACGCGACGCGCCGGTCACATGCACCGGATCGAGACGCGTCGACGTCGACGTGAGCAAGGTGTCCACCAGCAGCGACGACAGAGTCATGAAGCAATCCGGCTTGAAGTCAAGGGACGAAATCGCTCCGACAATCTGCGGCCGTGGAACCTTTCGCGCACATGCCGTATAGGTGCGGCGAGATCACTCGGCCCGCCGCCAACCCTTCATCGCCACCTGAACCAGATGCGCATGACAGGACGAGACACGCGTGGCTTGCGTGGACAGTACGCTGACGAATGAACGGGTACCGCTCCCGTTCGAGGACGACGCGTTGCGTTGCCTCGACGATGTCGCGCGATTTGCGCGATCGTTGACGCGCGCGCCCGACGATGCCGACGATCTGGTACAGGAGACGTATCTGCGCGCCTTACGCAGTCGGCACACGTGGAAGGAGGGTTCGGACATGCGGCGGTGGTTGTTCACGATCTGCAAGAACGTGTTTCTCCGCGTACACGAACGGGCGCGCGATCAGGTGGCACTTGACGACGATCCGACGAACGAAACACTGGCGGCCGTGTTGCTGCACAGCGCACTGGTCGCCTCGGGGGAACACGAACTGTTCGACCGGATAAGCGCCGCCGATGCCATCGCGGCCGCGCTCGCCGAGCTGACCGAGCGGTTCCGAATGGTGGTGGTGCTGGTGGACATGGAAGGCTACAACTACGAGGACGCGGCGACGATGCTCGAGGTTCCCGTGGGTACGGTGCGATCACGACTGTTCCGCGCGCGGCGCTTGCTGCAGGAACGACTCGTGGAGCATGCGCGCGACGCAGGATTCACCGGCGCACGCGTGACCCCTTCGGTGAGGACGACCTGATGACGGCGCAGCCAACGATGCTGGAGCCACCGGTGCTCGATTGCGAGCAGACGGTGCGCCTGCTGTGGGACTATCTCGATCAGCAGTTGCCGGAGGTCGATGTGCGCGCGGTCGACCAGCATCTGCTCGAGTGCAAGACGCGCTGCGCACCGCACTTTGCATTCGAACACGCATTTCTCGAACTCGTGCACACGGCGCGCCCGCGGGTGATTGCGTCGGATACACTGCGGGCGCGTGTTCGTGCACTCATCGAAGCCGATCAGCATGAGTCGTCTGCGGGCGCACAGTCACATGAGTGAAAAAGTCCGCCACCACTGGATCGTTCGTGTCACGCACTGGTTGAATGCCATCGCCTTCACTCTGATGGTGGGCAGTGGCCTGCGCATCTTCAACGCGTATCCGTCGTTCCATCGCAAAGGCGAGACGTTCTGCTGCTGGCCCTTCGAAGGGACGCCGGCGCCAGTCTGGCTCACCTTCGGGAGCTTTCTCGGCAGTGCGCGGCAGTGGCACTTCGCGATGATGTGGGTGCTTGTGGTCACCGGCATCGTGTACGTCGCGTTCATCTACCTGCATGGTGAATGGCGCGAGCTCGTGCCGCGTCGCGGCGACCTGCGCGATGCGTGGCAGATGATCCGGTTCTACGTGTCTCAGCGCCCCGATCATCCGACGCACGGCAAGCACAATGCGCTGCAGAAGGCGACGTACTTCGTCATGCCGTTCGTGGCTGCGGTGATCGTGCTCACCGGCATCGCCGTCTGGAAGCCGGTCTCGCTGGGATGGCTGACGGCGATCTTCGGGGGCTATGTGTGGGCGCGGTACTGGCACTTCATGGGCATGCTGACGCTGGTGCTGATGTCCGTCGTGCATGTCTTCATGGTCATCAGCGTGGACCCGTACAGTGTGCGCAGCATGCTCACCGGTGGACACAGCGATCGCCTCTCGCCCATCGCGCGCAACGCACGTCCATTCCGCAATCTCTTTCCGAAGCGCAAAGCGTCGTCAGAACACGCCGAGCCGGAGTCACCATGAGCCGCAATCCGCATGCCTCACCGGCCTTGCGACGCGCCGCGCTCGCCGCGGTCGATCGTGCTGTTCATGCGTTCGAGTCGCGCGACGGTACTGAACGCGCGCGTTCAGCCGACGCGACATCACCAGCCGTTTCATCACGGCGGGCATTCCTGCAGGTGAGTGCGTCGTCGCTGGCGGCGGGGTTGCTCGCGGCGTGCGGATCCAACGGCCCGGACAGCGCTGGCCGTCTGCTGACGTTCGCCGGCAAGCAGAACGAGAAGGTGGAGCGATGGCTCTTTCGTCATACCGCCATGAATCACGGCTCGCCGGGCGCATTCGTCGCGAAGAATCAATTTCCGAGGTACTTCATTTCGGACACCGTGCCACTCTGGAATGTGGCCACACGCGGCGAGTGGGCACTCGAAGTCACCGGTTTGGTGAAGACGCCGTTGCGGCTTGACCTCGCGGCGCTCATGGCGATGCCGAGCACGCGCCAACGCGTGGACCACTTCTGTGTGGAAGGGTGGAACGCTGTCGCGGAGTTTCGTGGGGTGCGGATGCGTGAAATCGCGAAGCTCGCCGGCGTGTTGCCACAGGCGGCGTACGTCGACTTCCAATCGTTCGACAAGAACTATCACGAGAGCTGGGACATGGAGAGCGCCATGCACCCGCAAACGCTCGTCGTCTACGGCAAGGAAGAGACGATGCTCTCGCCCGCGTACGGTGCGCCGACGCGCGTGCACTCACCGGTGAAGCTTGGCTACAAGAACACCAAGTATCTCACCCGCATCGCGTTCATGGCCGAACGCAACGGCGGCTACTGGACCGACAACGGCTACGACTGGTACGGCGGCACCTGACGCGCGGCGATAGCCCGCGGCGATCAGGCGCCGCGAGTCAGCGGATTGGCGTGCCCATCGGGACGGTGATCGCGTCGTGAATGCTGGACGCCGGAGACGGCGCACGCGCTGACGACGCATTCGACACGAGGCCGAGCTTGTCGAGCGCCTCGACGATCGTTTCGGCCAATTGTGGACGGTCGGCGGGTGCCTTGGCGAGCGCGCGCATCACCAGTGCCACGAGATCGGGCGGCAGATTGGAGCGATGCGTGTCCACCGATGCCGGCACCTCCTTCACGTGCGCACGCAACTGCCCGTGGAGACTGCGTCCGTCGAAGGGCGTGACGCCGGCCAGCAGCTCGTACGCCACGACCCCCCACGCATAAATGTCGGCGCGAGTGCCAACTCGCGGATCTCCCGAGGCCTGTTCGGGGGACATGTAGGTGGGCGTGCCAAGTGCGATGCGACGCGTGGTGAGCTTCTGTCCGCCGTCGCTCGGCGCACCGCCTTCGGCACTGAGCAATGCTTTCGCCACGCCGAAGTCGGTGATCATCGCGCGGTCAGCGGAGAAGAGCACGTTCTCCGGTTTGATGTCGCGATGCACGACACCCTGTCGATGTGCGTAGGAGAGCGCGCTCGCCATATCCCGGAGGATGCGCACCGCGTCGCCGAGGGCCAGCGAACCGCGACCGGAGAGCCGTTCGCGCAGTGACTCGCCCTCCACGAACGGCATGGCGAACCAGGGCAAGCCACCGGCGTCACCACTGCCAAGCACCGGGACAATGTTGGGGTGCTGCATGCGACCGGCCACATCGATCTCGCGCTTGAAGCGGGCCAGCGAGATATCGGCCGCAAGGTCGGGCGGGAGCACCTTGATGACCACGTGACGCCCGCCCGCGTTCTCAGTGGCGCGAAACACCCGCGACATGCCGCCGCCGCCGAGCTCACGGCCCAGTGTGTACGTTCCGCGCACCGCCTCGCCAAGCCGGACCAGCAGCTCCTCCTCGACCATGCGTGGAATGTGTCGGGCGGCGGGGAGCGCCGAAAGGCTCTATTGCCATTGGCAAGACGTTTGCTGAGCGGCGATTGTGCGTTGCCGCACAGTTGCACACCCCCCACATTCCCGCCGCGTGTCAACGCCTCGTATCAATCATCCGACCGATTTCTGAGACGCCCTCCGCCAGCTCATGATTATTTCCTGGATCGACTGGGTCATCGTTGTTGTGACGATCCTGGTGTGCTTCGTCCCCGCGCTCTTTCTCGCCAAGCGTTCCGGGTCGAGCACGTCGGAGTTCTTCGCGTCCGGCCGCTCCGTGCCCTGGTGGCTGGCCGGACTGTCGATGGTGGCGACGACCTTTTCGTCGGATACGCCGAACTGGGTGACCGAACAGGTGCGTCGCTATGGCGTCGCGGGCAACTGGCAGTGGTGGGCGTTCGTGCTGACCGGCGTGTCGACGGTGTTCTTCTTCGCGCGACTGTGGCGTCGCTCAGGTGTGCTCACCGATCTCGAGTTCTACGAGCTGCGCTACTCGGGCAAATCAGCGTCGCTGGTGCGCGGGTTCCGCGCCATCTACCTCGGCCTGTTCTTCAACTGCTTCATCATGGGCATGGTGACGTTGGCCGCGTGCAAGATCGCCAACATTCTGTTTGGCATGGCGCCATGGCAGACGATCGTCATCACCGGTGTGTTGAATGTGGTGTTCGCCGCGCATTCCGGGCTGTGGGGCGTGCTCGTCATCGACATGATCCAGTTCTTCATCAAGATGACGGCGGTGTTTGCGGCGGCGTGGTTCTCGTTGGTGGAAGTGGGGCGGAGACTCGCTGACGATGCGAACGGGTGGGTGGGGCTCAAGCTGCTCGTCGCGAAGCTGTCGACACTGCAGGTGGTGCAGACGACGGGTGCCAATCCGCAGCCCATCGTGTCCACGCAAGACGGGGCAGGGCAGCCGATTCTCGACCTGCTGCCGAATTTCAGCATGTCCGAACTCGCGTTGATGATCTTCATCCTGCCCATCGCGATCAGCTGGTGGGCCAACTGGTATCCTGGTGCCGAACCCGGTGGTGGTTCGTACATTGCCCAGCGGATGCTCGCGTCCAAGTCCGAAAAAGACTCACTCGGCGGCACGTTGTTCTTCAATGTCGCGCACTATGTGTTGCGTCCGTGGCCGTGGATCATCACCGCGCTCTGCTCGATCATCGTCTATCCCGATCTGGCGTCCATTCAGGCGGCGTTTCCGAATGCCGACGCGACGCTCATCGGACACGACTCGGCGTTTCCGGCGATGCTCAAGTTTCTGCCGGTCGGTTTTGTCGGCCTGATGATCGGTGGACTGCTGGCCGCGAACTCCTCGACGATTCTGACGCACCTGAACTGGGGGTCGTCATATCTGGTGCATGACTTCTATCGTCGCTTCATCAAGAAGGACGCGACCGAAGCGCACTACGTGAACGCGGGACGCTTGAGCACGGTCGTGTTGTATGTCGTGGCCGCGCTGTTGAGCCTTACGATGAGTTCTGCGCAGCAGGCGTTTCAGGTGTTGCTGTCCATCGGGGCGGGCACTGGTCTGCTCTACATCGCGCGCTGGTTCTGGTGGCGCGTGTCGGCGTGGTGCGAGATCGTGGCGATGGTGATGTCGCTCATCACGTCACTCGCGGTGCCCTACTTGATGCCCGACGCGGGATTTGCGACGACGACGATCGTGCAGGTTGGGATCACGACTGTGGCGTGGCTGATCACCGCCTTCGTGGGGCCGACGACCGATCGCGCAACGCTGATCGCGTTCGTGCAGAAGGTGACGCCGGTGGGGCCCGGGTGGACGGCGCAGCGTGCGGCCGCGGGGATCACCGATGGCGAAGTCGCGCAGGAGAACCGGATCGGCGCGGCGTTCGTGGGGTGGATTTCCGGGTGCGTGGTGATCTGGTCGTCGCTGTTCGCGATCGGAAACTTTCTGTACTCGTCGGGCGATCCAACGCGGTTGAAGACGGCGTGGATACTGACGGCGGTGCTGGCGGTGAGCGGGTTCGTGCTGTTGCGGGTGACGCAGCAGTTGTGGAGCGACAGTACGGCGTCGCAGGCGAGGGAAGAGGCGAGGGTTGCGAAGGGGGGATAGAGCGCAACTCGCGACCCTGTGCCGTCAACGCTGAATTTCAGCGATGGATAGACGCATCGTGATTCACGGCTCACACGCCGCCGCGGCGGAGGCTGACCGAGCCGCTATGCGGACGCTGTCACCGCAGGCGCGGCTTGAGCGTCTCCTCCGAATGCAGCAAGCCGATCGGGAGCAACTGGGAGATGTTGGACGAGGACTTGCGCGAGTTGCTCGCGTTGTTGATCGCGCACCACGTTGAGTTTCTCGTCGTAGGCGGTCATGCCGTGGCGTTCCACGGCTAATTGCCGATGATCGCGTGATCCAGCTGGGTCGCGCACCCAACCGCGTTGATCTTCTGACGCGCCTCTGTGGCGTGGACTTTGAACAGGCCTGGCGAGTGGATGCCAGCATTGACCGCGTACCCTTGGCGTTCCTGTCGCGAATGGATCTCATCAGCAACAAGCGGGCGACCGCGAGGCCACAGGATCTGGCGGATGCCGCCGCGCTCGAGGCGCTTGGCGAAGACGATCGCGGTGGGCCGTAGACGGGCGATGTGGACGCGGGACGCCGTCGCCTTGCCGGCCACTACGACCGCACTCAAGTTTGCGCGCATCCCTCGCCGTCGCGCACGACTCCCCAAGCTCGCCACGCATGCCCAACGTACTCGGCCAGACCTTGGCCGGACGCTACGAAATCAAAGAAGAAGTCGGGCGCGGTGGCATGGCGACGGTGTACTCCGCGACCGATCGCCAGACGAACGGCATCGTCGCGGTGAAGGTCATGCGCGACGACCTCGCGTCGTCGCTGGGCGGAGGACGATTTGCGCGGGAAATGCAGATCACCGCGCAACTGCGGCACCCGGGCATCGTGCCGCTGCTCGACGCAGGCGACGTGAATGGTGTTCCGTTCTACACGATGCCGTTCATCGAGGGCGAAACGCTCGCGCAGCGGCTGCAGCGTGAGAAGCAGCTCGGTCTCGAGACTGCGCTCGGCATCATGCACGAAGTGCTCGACGCGCTCAGTCACGCGCATCAGGTCGGCGTGCTGCATCGCGACATCAAGCCCGCGAACATTCTGCTCTCCGGTGGTCGCGCGCTGATCGCCGACTTCGGGATCGCACGCGTGCTCGGACTCGGCGGTGAGCGACTTACCGAAACCGGCATCGCCGTCGGTACCTCGGAGTACATGAGCCCGGAGCAGGGGGCCGCAGACACAGTGGATCAGCGCAGCGATCTCTACTCGCTCGGCTGCGTGTTCTACGAGATGCTCGCCGGTGCGCCGCCCTTCACCGGGCCATCAGCGCAAGCGGTCATTGCACGACACGCGCGCGATCCGATGCCGAGTTTGCGCACGGTTCGCTCCACGGTCACCCGTCGGCTCGAAGCGATCGTGGCGAAGTGCCTGGAGAAGGTACCGGCCGATCGGTGGGCGACCGCAAAAGAGTTGAACGATGCCTTGCGGGATCCTGCCGTGCTTGGCCCCGAGACTGAGGTCGTTTCGACACCGCCGCGTTCGCGTCGCTTGGTGTGGGGCAGTGCGCTGGCGATCGTGGCCGTGGTGTCGGCCGCGCTCGTGTCACGTCGGCAACTCGCACCCGCGCTCGACGCCCATCGCGTGGTCGGGTTTCCGCTCGTCGCGCCCGCGATGATCGGCCAGAGTGAGGCGGCCGGCGAAGACATGGCGACGCTGATCGGCAGTGCGATCGATCGACGAGCCTCGCTGCGATGGGTGGATGGTTGGCGCGCACTCGATGGCACCGATCGCACAGCGGCGGGAGGCGCGTCGGCTGCGACTATGGCACGCATCGCGCGCGCGGCAGGCGCTGCCTGGTACTTGACCGGGCGCATTGTGGTGCGCGGCGACTCTGTCGATGTACTGCTCGAACTGGTGGATGCCGCGCACGACTCCGTGGCAATACGACCACGGGCAACGGGGCCGACTGCCGATCTCTGGCGCGTTGCGATTCGCGCCATGAATCACGTGCTGCCGGTGCTCGTGCCCGGCACCAATGCCAGGGACCTCGAGGCGGCGTGGACCGATCGTGATCCTGGTGCCGTGGCCGACTTTCTCGCCGGTGAGGCGGCGTTCCGTCGCGCCCGTCCCGGTGAAGCACTCGATCATTTTCGCGATGCGGTGCGCGCCGACAGTCAGTTTGCGCTGGCCGCGGTGCGAGGTGCGCAGGCCGCGACCGCCGATCACCGACCGAGTGAAGCGCGCACGCTCGTGGAACGCGCACGTCGCATGACGATGCCCGCGCAATACGCCGAGTTCACGCGCGGCTACATCGCGTTTCTGGATGGGTATGCCGATTCCGCCATCGTCGCTTTCCGTCGCGCGATCGCGATCGACCGCGAGCTGACGGCGGCGTGGATTCAGCTCGGCGAGACCTACATCCACCTCGTGACATCCGATTCCGCCGCCGACGCGCGCGCGGACGCCGCGTTTGCCGAAGCACGTGCACTGGATTCAACGGCGACACATGTGCTGCTGCATCCGATCGAGATCGCATGGCGTCGCGGCGACGGTGCGGCGGCGGCCCCGATGGTGCAGCGCTTTCTTGCGGCCAAGCCGGATACGTCGCAGTCGCTCAGCGTGCGGGTGGTCGATGCGTGCGGGCGCAGAGGGCCGAGCAGCGTGGACTGGAAGCGCGATGTGCGGACCGATGCGCAGGCGGTGTTGTCCGTTGGCGTCGTGATGGCGGCGCGCGGCGCGCAATTACCGTGCGCCATCGCGGCCTACGACGCTGTACTCGCGATGGACTCCACGGCGCACGTTGCCATGGGCGATAACCCGCTGGCGATTCGGCAGGCGGCTCTCATGGGCTCGGTGGCCATCTGGGCTGCAGCGGGACGGCCGGACAGCGCGCGCGCGCGCATCGAAGCGGCGGTGGCACGCGGAGATGGCGGCGCAAGCTTCTTCCTGCTCGGCGCTGCGGTCTTACCGTCGTTTGCGAAGGATGCAGCTGCGATCGCGCAACGGGACTCGACGCGTTTCGGTAGCGATCTCGCGGGGTGCACGACCAACGAGCGCTGCTGGATGTTGGGGGTGTATCACGCCGCGCTGGGGCATCAGATACAAGCCAGGACCGTAGCGCGCGTGCTGGCCTCGCGGGTGGCGGGCGACACGACGGGCGTGGCGCGGGTGTATGCGTCAGCCGCAGAGGCACACGCGCTATTGGCGGCAGGAGATTCGGCGGGAGCGATTGCGGCGTTCCGAACCGTGTTGCAGGCGCCGTTCGCGCCGGGTTCGCTACTCACCTGGGAACCCATCGGCGGATACGGCATCGAGCGACTGACCCTCGCGCGCCTGCTGCTTGCGCACGGCGATCGAGCCGAATCGATCGCCGTGGCCAATGGGCTCGATGCGTCTGCGCCGGCCATGTTTCCTCTGTACCTTCGGGCGAGCCTGGAGGTGCGGGCGCAGGCCAAAGAGGCGCTCGGCGATTCGCGCGGGGTTGCATCGTTCCGAGCACGACTGACACAGCTTGCTGCAACTCGTTCGAATGCTGGACTTCGTTAGACACGCCCGGTAGATCTGTGCGAAGCGTCACACTGCTGGCATAGCCCGCATCCCCACGTCCCGCCTGGAGCAGTCATGAGTGAAGCATTGGATCCCCAGCCGAAGCCGCTGCAGGCCGACATCGAGCGCGACCCGCAGCCGAAGCCGCTGCAGGCCGACATCGAGCGCGACCCGCAGCCAAAGCCGCTGCAGGCCGACAGCGAGCGCGACCCGCGTCCGAAGCCCGCGAGCCCTCCGATCAGCCAGTCCGACGGGCACGCGTAAACGCGGCTTCCGGTGATTCCACAGACCGCACGCGCCCTCCTCGTCGGCATCAATCGCTACGCGCACCTCGAGCCCACGCTGCAGGGATGTGAAAACGATGCGCGTACCATGGATGAACTCCTGCGTACGCGCTTCGGCTTCACGCAGACCACGCTGTTGCTCAGCGAACAGGCGACGCGGGCCGGTCTCTGCGCCGCGTTCGAGCAGTTGATTGCGGACACGAACACCGACGATGTGGTCGTGTTCTACTTCGCGGGGCACGGAGGGCGAATCCGCGACCGCGAAGGCGATGAGCCGAGTGGCTTCGACTGCACGCTCGTGCCGACAGACTCGATGTACGACCCGGCGAATCCGGCGGCGAACATCGACATCCTCGACGACGAGATCTTTCTCTACCTCCAGCGACTCGGCAACAAGACGAAGGCCATCACGGTCATCGTCGATGCGTGTCACTCGGGCACGATTTCGCGCGACGTCGCGCCGATTCCCGGCTTTCGTGTGCGCGGACTCCCGGCCGACACGCGCATCACAGACGTGCCGTCGCCCGTGCCCAAGGAACTCTGGTCACTGTTGCGTGGCGCGAGCGATGGCACAGCGATCGCGGATACGACGACCGCACGCCGCGCGACCGGCGGATGGTTGCCGGTGCAGGATCACTACGTCACGATCAGCAGTTGTCGCGATGCCGAGAAGTCCGGCGAGGTGCTGCTCGAGAACGACGACAAGTCCGAGACGTATCACGGCGCGTTCACGTGGTACCTCTCGCGCGGCCTGCTACGCGTGACCCCGGGCACCACCTATCGCACGCTCTTCGAAGCGGTCGCACCCAACGTGACGGCGTATCGTCAGGGGCGGCAACATCCGCAGCTCGAAGGCGCGGTCGATCGAGAGCTGTTCGGGCTGCGCGAGTTGCCGCCCATGCCGTACGTGCGCGTGCGCAGCGTATCGGAGGACGGCAACTCGATCACCGTAGCTGCGGGTGCGGCGCTCGGGCTCGCCGTCGGCGCGGTGATGGCCGTGTACGCACGCGGCACCACGGCCACCGAGGGAACCACGCCCGACGCGATGGCCGACGTGACCGCCGTGCGCGCGCTCGACTGCACGGCGACCTGTCTCTTATACACATCTGACGCTGCCGACGAATAGAGAGGTGTAGA
>ENA-ORBV01007201-ORBV01007201.1-microbial-mat-metagenome-genome-assembly--contig:-NODE-7201-length-19191-cov-6.093858_pt1 | contig 19191 bp, 10 predicted proteins | sample MGYA00237777_ERZ505514 | MGnify/ENA primary metagenome ERZ505514 (study PRJEB26160, sample SAMN06269048) | microbial mat metagenome | isolation source: Oligotrophic lake microbial mat | place... | reverse complement strand
TTTCAAGCAGAAGACGGCATACGAGATTCGCCTTAGTCTCGTGGGCTCGGAGATGTGTATAAGAGACAGCACCTGATTTATGTTGTAATTAGAAAAGGCTCTACAGTTGTGCGTGCAAACAACAAGTTGGTACTACCTCATGATTTATACTTTATGGGGATTCATTGATTCATTCGTCTGTCCCATCTGTTTTTGGGTGGCATTTGACGTGTACGTCTGGCAGATTGGTATGGTATGGTATGGTATGGTATGGTATGGTATCTTGATGTGCAGTAGTATAGTATTCAGGTGAAAAGAGTTGGGCCAATACATTCATTTTTACCGCTCAGTAATCACTAAACATACCCGCGTCCTTGGTATCGGTTGATTTGCTGCTGGTTGGTTCTGAGGAAGAAGCACTTTCCGCAGAAGCAGCAGCAGCTGTTGTTGATGGATCGGCAATGGATTCGGCAGCTGCCACAGTCGTCTTGGGCGATGGTGCACTACTACTACCATCACCTCCTTCTTTGGATTCTTTAAGCTTTTGCAACAATTCTTGCGTCTTTCTCTTTTCTTCTTCGGAAAGTCCCTTCCAAAAATCTTCATCATCGGCTCCTTGCGCATACGAATCGGCAATCACATTGGCATAGGACCCTCGACTTTCCAGAATAAATCCCACAATGAGTGCCGAAAGAACACCTCCAAACATGACAAAAATACCCCCGGCAAAAATAAGACCAAAGGCGTCATCCGAAACATTGGCAATATCCGAATCAATGGTGGCGATTAGAAAATTGTTGACGTCTGACATGAGAGACGTTGCGGATGTGGATGATGAGGAGGAAGTTGTTATGGCCTCCATCACATGATCTTCTCCACCAAACAAGTGCAAAGGCTTGACCCTGTTGGCGGCGGCGGTTGTTGCGGAGGGGTAATGTGGCGCTACAAAGGCAGTCGCATCCGAGGACAGCAGGAAGGCGTACAGGACCGACGCAAATATTGATCTGATCTGTGAATACATCATGATGGACTGGTGGATTGATGGATTGATTATGCTTGGAAATTCCTTTGCAGTGATGTATAGCGGCTTTTTAAAACTATATTTGTTTTCGGACTAGCTACAGTACAAATAGTAGTGAAGAAAGAATGAACATGAATCTAATCCATCCATCCATCCACGTTGAATGAAGATCTGAATGGGATACCAGGTCCCAGCTTTCTTGACACAATGAATCATGATGATGTGTCAGATGGACGAATGAATGAATCAATCAGTGAATCGATCGATTGAATCAATGTGCGGTAATAAACGGAAGAACCTCTAGACAGGATTGAATTGGTCGTGATTAAAATGACCAATCAATGAGCACTTTGAATTTGCCGATCTTCTATGGACTTCAACATCTGCCCGGTCACAGACAAGTCGATAATCAAATGAATCTCTGTTCGTACCAGATGCCAATATCTTTGAATTTCGAAATCCCTGTGCCCATACAGTACTAGCTAGTAGTAGAGTAACTGGACTAATCCAGCTACTAGCTAGCTAGCTAGTACTGTAGTTGATCTGTACACAGTCCATGCCCACAGTACGACCCGACGAGTATATTCTAAAAAGACAGATCCAAGCTACTAACTCGGTTCTCCAAGAACTCCGCATTTTATTCTTCGTATAGGCAAAGAAGATGACAAACCGCACCAAGATGACGAACTCTTTAGGATCCGAAAAAAAGGACTCCACCACATATGATAGTAAACTCAACATGGCGTCAGGGACAAGGAGAAGACGGGTACGACGTCACCATACCGTGGACAGCACCTTTTTATTTCTGGCAGTTCTGACTTGTAGCAACCTCGCCTTGCCATGTTCCTGCTTTGCCCCAAAATCTCTACCTTTGGAACAATTATGTCCTACTACTACACAATGGTCACCATCGAATACTCGACAAATTCTGTTGCTCAGTGGTCACTCATCATTATCGTCGCCACCACCATCAGAAGAGGCAAATGACTGGGCTCTTGCCAACACAATGGTGACGGATGACTTGTCCACGACGACAATCATCAGTAGACGATCCGCATTATTCCTAGCAGCTTCGGTGGCCATGATCCCCTTGGCAGCCTCTGCAAGTACTACTACTAGTAGTAGTACATCCAAGTCTCTGGAAGATTTGGAATTGGGAGATGGGATGTGGAAACAAATGAGTGATAGCAGCTTCGGCAACCGAGCACATTCCGAAAGCGAGCCATCCACAATTGTGCCGGCATATTTTGCTACCTATGCGGCTCGATTTTTAATCAATTACGATGAAGGAATTGCCTCTTGGTGGAACCAAAAAAAGAATGCACTCTCCTTGCTTTCCCAAGACCAACAAACCTACAAATTGGGAAAATCATTTGGGTCATTGTCACGATCCATACAAATGGCCATGGATAATTTTATTGTGGAGCAAGGGAACATCTACAACAACAATAATAATGATAATGAGAGTAGTAGTCGCCGAGAAGCTTATACTCAATTAATGCAAAAAATGCTGGCAACGTATGGTGCCGGCAGTGCTTTCACCAGCAGAAATGCGGATGAAGTCAAGCGACAGATTGGTCTGCTTTTCAGTCTTCTCCCTCCCCAAGATCAACCAGCTTCACAGTATATGGATCAATTCACAACCAAACAATCGGCGGATGCCCCAGAAAAGCCAGTCACGGAAGGCTTCATGTCCAATTTTGAATTGTTTGAACCCAACAACCCACCTCCTTCTATTTTATCACACGATCTTAGTGCTCTGTTACCTGCCAACTTTCGCGTGGCACGCATCCAAAATACCAATGCATGCCGCATCTACCCTGCCATTAGTTTGTACGAAGTTGGATTTGACGAAGAATTTGGACAAACGGCTGTGGGGACTCCATTTGGACCTCTTTCGTCACAGCCCTTGACACGACAAATGCCAAACTATACTCCCTCTATATATGCATTGTTTGGTATCAGTGGAGCTACCGGATGTGCTCTGACGCACTGCGTTGTCATCCCACTAGATGTCGTCAAGACGAGAGCACAAACAGACCCAGATGAGTTTTCAGATCTTTTCCAAGCGGCTGGGAAGATTTTCAAGACAGAAGGCGTCCAGGGTTTGCTCTTGGGTGCACAGGCGACACTGGCAGGTTACTCTTGGTATGGTCTGAGTGTGTATCCGAGCTACACCTTTTTCAAGCGGTGGCTCACGCAAACAGTCTTCGCGCCAGAAGTTGCTACCGTCCACGGAAACGATATTGCATTGATAGCGGGCGCCATTGCTGCCGTTATCGCTAGTTTGGGGTTGACTCCCTTGGAAGCCGCAAGAATCCGAGTGGTGGCAGAACCCGAGAAGTATCGACCACTGGGTTTGACAGGAACCCTGGCAGCCATTGCGGAAGAAGACAAGGAAGTGGGTTGGCAAAGTCTTTATGCTGGTCTGCCTTCGCTGCTTACGCGTCAGGTCATCTTCGGCTCAATCAAGTTCCTGGCTTTCGAGAAGGCTTCCGAAGCTATTTTTGCGGCGGCGCCATACTTGAGAGACGCCACGTGGACGTCGTTGACTGTCAGTCTGCTTGCCGGTGGATTGTCTGGCGCCTTATCTTCAGTTGTCTCCCAGCCGGCTGATTCTGTCTTGACCTATGTTGCGCAGAATAGCCGTGGTACCACGAGCATGAGCGTGATAGAGGGTTGCCGAATCATGATCCAGGAAGAAGGACCGGGGTCATTATTTCGTGGTCTTGGAAGCCGTTGCGTGTGGGCTGGTAAGTGCTACAAACATCAATATTGGCGGTGCTCGGTTTGCTTTTGTTATCATACACTCACGCAAACGTGTTGATTCAAATTAAAAAGCTGCAATCATTGCCGGCCAATTTTTGCTCTACGATGTCTTCAGGACATTATTCAGCGTCAGCAGTGAGGACTTGAGTCAAGTTTACCAAGTTGTTTTGCCTGTTGCGGCACCATAAATTGCAACAAATCATCGTCACGTCGCCTTGCCAACATTAATAAGCTAGCTAAATAAATCTGCAACTCTATTTTCAACACGGCGTTTCTATGATTGCACTTCTCGTAGACGAGCAAAGATTTCTGGATTCAAGATGTTCCCCAGGATTTCTTGTTCCGCTTTTCCCAGCTTTGCGATAGGACTAAGATAACGATATTCTTCGGTGGATGGAAATTGGACCATTACTGCACGGCTGCTGAGATTTGCAGGTTCTTTCTCTGTGCCTGTGACAGCACTGGATCGAGAGCCACGTCCTGACTCTTCCGCCTCCATTTGTCGCAACAATGCTTCCCGTTCCTGTACTTGCCTCAATTTTCTGTCGTACAGTGATTCATTGTCACGATTGTCGCTTTTTCCCGAAGACGCGCGCGCCAATTCTTCTTCTTGTTGCTCTTTTGCTGCATCCCTAGCTTCTTCTTCCTCCTTGCGTTTCCCAACATAGCTTGCTCGCATTTCTTCACTATTCTTGTAGGATTCAACACAAGGTCGGCAGCTCGCGGGATCCGCAAACGTGATCACTGCCAAATTTCCTTTGGACCCGAGCATTTCGACCTCCTCAACACTTCCGAACCTTGACAACAGTGTCGCTAGACTATGTTCGGAAGGGCTGGTTGTCATTTTCTTTCGACTCCATTTCAATCGTATCTGGCGGTCTTGCAACAGCCGCTCTCTCTGCTTTCGGCCAAGTTTTTCTTGTTGAACGTCATTTCTAGCTGCTGATTCCGCTGCTTCCGCCTCTTTTTCGGCATAGGCTTGTCGCATTCCAGCTCCCTCTTTGCGCAATTTCTCCATCAATTCTTCATCGTACTTTGACTTTTTGGATTTTTTGTGGGACTTATTTCTGGACCCTGACAAGGCTTCTTCTTCTCGTCGTTTCAATTCATCCTGCATATCTTTTCGTCGTTTGCCCATGCTCTGGTTTCGCTGAGCATCTGCTTGTCGACGCCGTTGAATTGAAGCCCGTTTGGCGTCATATTTTTGCCGTGCGTCTCGAAATTCTGCGTCCAACAAAAACGCCCGTGCCTCCTTGACATTGTGAAATTCCTTGGCAATTTGTTCTGCTTTTTCTGTTGGCATACTCTGTTGCTTGTCAGGATGTAACTTTAGAGCGCGTTTCCGATAGGCTTTATTAATGGCAGCGTCGGAAACTCCAGGTTCGATACCCAGCACATCGTAAGGATCCAACTCTGGCTCATCTTTGGACTTTTTGGAAGACATTTCTTTTAAAAATAATTATAGTAAAGAGTGATGATTTTTTCTTCGATAGACCTGCGTGTCTCACCCTTCAATCTATTGTCGATTTGTCGTCAGAGCCCAAGTGTTTCAGCTCAATCTGCACTAGTCCCGTCTACTGTTAGATAATTACTATAGTAGTCGAATAGGTTTCAATGCACCATGCATGCGCCATTTATGAATGATCGAGGCGTCTGTTTGGGTTCGCTTGGCCATGGTCGTTTTGCTTGGGGTGGTTGAAAACTGAAACTCCAAGTGAGTCACTAGTGATTAGTGAATGATGATTTATTAAAGAAAGTAGTAGGGATAAGGATTCGGATCATGTCGATGATGACGCGTACGTGTTGCGCTTCGCAGCAGCGATCTTTTTGACCTGTGGACGACGTGAGAGGATTTTCGATCATCCCATTAATTTTATCATCAGCATACTGTAGCGATCTTCGTCTGTGCCGACAATAACAGTCATTTATTTTTTTGGCAAGAGCTACACAAGCCAGCCACTTCTCCTTCCTTTCTTATACTAGTCTACTTCCATTTGAAAAATGTTTGCCCGTTCCGCTTCCCGCGCCTTTGGTGCTGCTCGCACCCGATTTGGTGCCTCGGCAGCCCGATCCTTGTCGGTAAGTTCAGCATTGTTTTTTTTTGTGTGAAGAATATTAATGCCAGCCTGTCGCATTTTGTACTCATGTTGCTCTTGATTATTGCTGGCATTTTTAGACGATTGCGCCTGCCGTCGCCGCTTCTTCCAGCTCGTCTTCCATCATGGCCGGAGGACTTGTCCTTGCCACAGCCGCTGCCTTTGCTTCGGCCAACAAGACTTCCTGCGAGGCACTACCTGTGTGGGGAAAGCCAGGCACCAACCAAGAACGCACTTTCTTGGCTGTCAAACCTGATGGCGTCCAACGAGGACTTGTCGGCGATATCATTGCCCGTTTTGAAAAACGAGGATACAAAGTTGTTGGGTAAGTAAGACAAAGAAAAAATTGTCAGAAAATTTCTGTGAAATATGATGAATCTGTTTGGAACCCAGCAAAATTATTTTCTCTTGAATGAATTTAAAAAAGAAGTTTGGGAGAATTGGTGGATCGTGTTGAATGTGATCGAATTAAATGATTCAATACGTGCAGGCTTACCGTATTCTTTGTTATCTTGATCTTTGCAGCTTGAAAATGGTTTGGCCCACTGAGGAGATGGCGGCAGCTCATTATGCCGACTTGAAGAAGAAGCCCTTCTTCCCAGGTCTTGTCAAATTCTTCAGTTCTGGACCCATTGTGTGCTTGTGCATTGAAGGAAAAGATATGTAAGACAACAATTCGTGACTATTGAATTTTTTAAAAGAGGAGGAGCTTCTTCCGCCAAGACTCATTTTCTAATCATATGGTTGTCCAATCTCTGTTCAATTCTCATCAACAGCATTAAACAAGGACGGCAAATGTTGGGCGAAACGCAACCTCTTGCGTCCAAGCCTGGGTCCATCCGTGGTGACTACTCCATTGACCTTGGCAGAAATATTTGCCACGGAAGTGACTCTCCAGAGGCTGCTGAGCACGAACTTAAAATGTGGTTTCCCGAGGGAGTCAATGTAAGTCTTTGATGGTTTGCTGCAAAGTCTTTAAACGCGACTCATTTCATTTATGATTTCTCATTTCATTTACCGCTACAATCAATATTGATCAGGACTGGGCCAAGGCCGTCGACTCTTGGGTCTACGAGTAAGCATGCGTCCCATTCCATTCGAGCAACGCGACGGACGGCTGTCGTGCATCGTCGCATGGAATGGAAGAGATTCTTGGAGTACTGTCAACCACGAGTTGTACTCGGAGATTATAAGATGATGACTATTATACAACGAGTAACAGGATGATACTTATAGAACTTTATAAGCTTAGCCACGATCACGAATGTCGATGATCAATGTTTTGGAATTACACAATTTGCAGTTTTATAAAAATTCCTTCGCGTTGGGATCCTCAGTCTTGTTTCGAAGCCAATGATAATCCACAGCAAAATCTTTCCAAAGACCCAGAGAGCTGTAGCAACGGAAACGCCTCTATCGTTGGATTATGTAGCTAGTTGTCCAACAGTGGTTGTAGAGAGAATGCCATGCAACTGTTTTCATAGCGAAGCACCAAGGAATAGAATTCAAAAGATTTTCTCCTCATTACCATCATCAAGCAAAGCGGCTAATCAAACCTTATCCGCACATTAGGCAGCGGCTTTCCAATGAGGATGGTACTTTTATTGAAGCCATCTCAGTGAGGGGAAAAACTTGAACGAGCATCGGTCTATTAGTAGTGTTAGCACAGCTAGCTAGCTAGGTATAGCTAGTAGAATCAGTATAAAAGGAATCTCGTTTATTCACGAATTGCCACGACTGGATGATATCTCATTTTTTCTATGCATCGACATGTTGTGGTTTTTAATGATGACGAACGCACATATCGATTAACTTACCCACCCCACAAAGATGAGAGAAAGAAAGCAATCCAAGTCAGTATGACTATATATGTACTGTATGATAACATCTACGACAACAGAATACATCGCCGATCATCATCTATAGCTAGGAGAGACCTCGAAAGAAAGTCTGCCAGCTGCGAATTGCTTACTAGTCTAGTAGATTTGTCTTAAGGGCATTGATTGTTGACAAAATGGCCAATGTTACGGTTATTGGGCTTGGTGGTAAGGACTGTACCATTTGTTTGTTGGTGTGTTTTTGAGAAGAAGGGGAAGAAAACTTTGTGAGCTCACACAAAATGATCGAATGTCGTTGTATCATATGCCATGTTAGCCATGGGAGGTGGAATGGCACGGGCTCTCCTCGATTCTTCCGTGACAAAACAAGTGATTGGCTTTGATATGAATAGCAAACTAAAAGAAGATTTTCACAAAGACGCAGAAAATGCCAACAAAGCACACTCAAGTACGCCTCCCGCTTCACAAAAAGACAGCATTCAACCAGCAACGGAGTTTGTTGTACTCGCCTTGGTCAATGAAACTCAGTGCGACCAAGTTTGTTTTGCTGGTGCTGATGCTCTCAAAGAAATTCTTCCAAAAGGCTCTTGCGTGATTATGACATCCACCGTCACAGCCACTTGGGCAAGGAAAGCAGCCCCCCTCTTTACAGAGGCGGGCATTCTTTTTGTTGACTGCCCCATGAGTGGTGGCCCTGTCAAAGCTAGGGAAGGAACACTTACCATGATGGCGAGTGCTGATGACGCGAGTTTAAGCAAAGCCAAACCAATAATTGAAGCCATGGGCAAGGATGTTCACATTATAGAAGGAGGTCCTGGTATGGGATCTACAGTTAAAATGGTACATCAATTATTGGCAGGAGTGCATATTTGTGCAGCTGCCGAAGCTTTGGCTCTGGCAGCCAAGGCGGGGATAGATGTCCACCAGGTACGTATTTGCGAGTACCTTTGATTGAGTGATTGTTCAAGTCCAGGTCAGTGATCGACTCGTTTTCAAGCAGCTTCACTTACTTAATTATTGTCGACTTTTTATTTGCTGTAGATGTATGACATTGTCAATGGTGCGGCGGGAGCCAGTTGGATGTTCCAAAACAGAGGCGAACGCATGTTGGAGCCCGGAGATCCAGACGTTAAGAGTGCTCTTGATATTTTTGTGAAAGATCTTGATATTGTCCATGCCGAAGCAAAGTCGTTGCAATCACCAATTCCTGTCGCAAGCTCCGCTCTTCAGCAATTCATCAGTGGTCAGTCTTTAGGGTTGGGCAAGAAAGATGATTCACAAGTTGTCAAAGTTTACGAAAGAATATCCGGAGTACCAGTTGGAAGGGATAAGGCACAGAACAAAGTTGAGGGTGACCGAGTCGGTGATTTGTGGAAGGAAAATGATTTTGTGGAAGAAATCTTGGAATGTGGTTCTGAACCGAGGCACTTAATTGTCCTTTCCAACGAGTATGTCAGAGCACTCCGAGTTTCTTTCCCTGCAGGCGACACAACACTTGCTCATAGGCACGCTGAAGACAGTCTGTACTTTTTCCTTGTAGAAGGACTGTCAGTCGTAAATCACATCAAAGGCAGCGCCCCTGCCTGTGATTGTATGGAATTTGGTGAAGTGCGTTTTGGAACCCACAAAAGCGACAAGCCACTTGTACACAAAATCACCAACACATCGAATACCATGATGTTATGTATCGATGCAGAGGTTCTCAAGCAACCACCCATTACAGCAGCAATTCCACTGGTGGCAGAAAAACATGAACTCATCAAGACCCGCGACAAAATTCGTGTTTACAAACTAACGTTAGAGCCTGGAGAGAGTGTGCAGGTTACATACCCTTTCTTCTCTTTGTCAGTGGTTCTAGATGGAGGAATCATACAGTCGCAGGTTGGTGCACGGGAAGGAATTCCCGATATTACTTGGACAACGACAGCTCAGAGAGGCGATCTTCACTGGAAAGAGCCTGTTGTCGGAATAAAGCAGACCAACGTTGGAGATTCGACCTATGTAGTTTTCATTGCTGAGTGGAGATAAATACGGCCTCACTAATTTGACAATATAAATCAGTCAGTGACTAAAAAGACAGAGGCGATCGTATTGTATGACCTGATAGATATATGGTTGTCTAGTTAATGCTTCGCTCATGGTTGTAATTCTGTGAGCGGCACATCAACTGCACTTGCACCGCTGAAGTCTGTAGTAAATAGTACGCCGTGCCATTCACATTCGTTTGATTGGCTGTACGGAAATTTTCTCGTAAAATATTGTACTGGTTGCCGGTGCGCATTTACTTAGGCAAAAATGTAACGGTCCGACATTAATACACGTCACACATAGTCTTAACCTTCGGTTAAGCTACTCCGAAGCACGTTTGGTGAAAAAGATCAACAAAAGAACAATCCGCAAGGCTACTACCTTGGGATCGTTTTTTGGTGTTGGGTTTGCCACGGTTTGTCATTAAACACAACCATTTGGCATTGCAAAGGGGGGAGTTTAACACTAGAAAATATCATTAAAAACCCAATCTTGAGATTTTTATGTTCTTCTTAACTATAGCGTTGACACGATCTATCTGTATGTCTATCTATCTATCAATCGATCGATCGATCGATCTACACGATAATCAACACAGAGTGATAAGATGTAGTTTGGATCAAGATGATGATGTTAATGACCGACAAATGTTAATACTATTAGCTCGACAATGGCAGCTACTCGTCGCTAGCTTGGGCCGACATTCTGGTGGTTTTTGCGAGTTCAAGAAGAGACGGAAAGAAGTCATCAACCTCTGGAAGCTCCATGATTGCAAATCGGTCAGCGTGGCCAACATCTCCATCGTCTGTGCTCTTCCTCTTTCGAGAACGACTTGCTGCTACTTTGTTTTGAAGCATTTGCAACTCTGGTTTAGCCATTGTGTGCTGGTGGGTAAGAGACGAGTCGATTTTCTTTTCGATATCATTTACGGCTCGAAACAAGAGATCGATTTTTCGGCCGACTTGATGTGAAACTTCAACCTTGCTCTCTTGGTGGTTTTTCAAGCCACGAAGGCGTTCCAAATCAACAACAAGATGACCCCAGGCATGAGCTTTTGGTGGTACATTTTTAAAGAGCCGTCGCCAAAGCCTATCCAACATATTAACCAAGCTCCGGACTTTCACCATATTGGCATCCGTCAAAGTGCCCAACGACTGTTGAGTGAAGTAAACTAAGAGGTCCATGTACTGAAAGAGTCTCTTGTACCCACGGCAATATCGACGTATCTCGTCATCATCGGCGTCCCTGGTGGATGATGGGATTGCCAATAATATTTCTTGAATGGAATCCATCACTGCATTTGCTCGCCGGAGAAATTTTCTGCAGTGATTGCCCTCAAAGTCACCCCCATGGTAAGCAGCACGAATTGTTTGATATACCTCTTGAAGCATCTGCTCTATTTGTTGGCAAACCTGTTGCGACAGTGCACCATTCTCCTTCTTTTTCTCAATCGTCTTTATTTCTTTTGATGCCGCTCTTACCTTTAGATTAAGTGATTGAATCTTCCGCATGCAAGCCTGCCTACTTTCAATCTTCCGAGCAATAATCTCTTCAACTCCTTCGAAATCCAATCGATGGTCATTGTCTTTGAATTGCATTACTCCCTTCTTCTTGCGTGGACGGAGCGACTTTATTTCCGATCTTTGGTACTTAATGGCATTCCTAATGGACCGGAGCTCGTCTGTTGCTCTTTCTCTTTCGAGACACAAGTCGACATGCTCTTCTCTGGCTTGGATTAATTCCGCTGAAAGGTTCTCGACTCTGTGGTTTATAAAGTTCAAGAACTCTTTAATTGGAGTGTTAACGAACAGTTCGGTGTTGTGCAGAGGGGGGACGAGCATGTTCTCAATGGGAATGCAATTGAACAGCGGAACTGCTGTAACTCCGAGCTTCTGTGCTGCATCAGATTTGTCAAGCTCTCCACTTTCCAACTTGGCGAAATGCTCCTTGAGTTTGTCAATCGTCCAAGGTTCACCCAGCGGGCTTGCATTGTAGCCATCTACTTTCGGAGACCACTCCTTCTTTGATTGTTGACATCTCCAACACCAAGCACCAGCTGCATGTTCCTTCCCAAGCACCATCGAATAGAACACCAAGTCGCCAGTCATGAACAACTCAACTGGTGCAGTCTGAAGCACCAAACAGTCATTGGTGGGCTTGCCCCAACACATCTCAACAGATCCGTCTGGTTTCTGAAAGATCGTAAGTTCCTTTTGATTCTTTATGTAATGAAGATCCTGATTAATTGGAATGGCGATGGTCTCTTCCAAGACTTTGTATGTATCTTTCTGACACTGTACGTATCCAATCATTCCATCTACTTCTAGGGCTACCTTCGTTCCAAGATAATGATTGACTGTCGAGTTTTGAAAACGACGACCACGGCCTTCCTTTGATATTAAAAGAAGTGTTCCCATCATTCGAAACGCGCCTTGCCCATGATCGCCAACAAGAATAACATGCGCTTCTTGGAGCTTGTCATGCTCGAACGACTTCGCCTTTAAAGCATTGTTGCCATGCCAGAGCAGCAACTCGCTTGACGGTACTGTCCATGCTACTTTTGATCGCGTGCCTCCGTCCTTGAATGGAATGGACGATGGCTTGACATAATCTGTCACTCTCAGCTTCTTCATTTCCGTCTCTGGCTGGAATATATCAAGGTTTGAGTAACAGCAATATGATTTAATGGTTCTCATTTGAGTTAAGTTGAGACCAGCCTTGAACATCATTGCCTGTTGTAATTTGGGGTCAAGCTTGTACTGAGAGTGACTTGACTCGTCGCCGTTACATAGATCAAAAGCAACAGCTTCGACTGTGAGCGGATCAACGGTATGTAACACGCGGACGAGAGTGTGAACTGTATCGTATGTGTCCGCCGCGTCGTCATCAGTGATCGCATTGTCAACTAAAGACTCCATCCACTTCTTCGCATTATAATACAGTTGCCTTTGATCCAATGATGGAATGATTGTTACTATTCGTTTGCCAGCACCTTTGCTACCACCGTGCTTTGGAAGCTGCAATGTCTCTGGCACCTGCTCCGAGAGATTAATTATTGCTTGGGCCACTTCTGACATGGCTGGAACAGACATTGGAATTCCAAAACGATTCGTCAAGCAAGGATCAGGCTCCATTGTTGTTATGTCCTTGTTGACGTACACCTGCGGAGCATCATGGAACGAAGCATATGTCTTTTGATTATCGTTTGTTGCCAGTTGCATGCCAAAAGATTTCAGTTTCTTTTTCAATGAGACGGTGGACATATTCGGAAGGAACAAATCCGCTTTGCGAATGTGAGTGGTCCGCGGATATGATGCTACTAAAGAATTGCAGTAAGTCGTTGTCATCTTTAAGCACTTGCAGACTATCCATAGATGGTGACATTGCTCTTGTTGTGGTTGGTGCTGGAGTAATTTGGTCCTCCGGACGAGTAGGATGTGGCGTTGATTGTTCCGTGATTGTGTTTTGTTCCGACACTAACTCTTGTTGTTCTACACGTGTCGTCATTTCCACAGGATGAAATTGGTTCCATGATGCTTGTATCACATCATTGAATGATGCTTTATCCATCGACGCCATCTCCGGTTTGCTAGGTGATGACACACAAACAAACCAACGTTTTTGAAGCTTGTCGCATCCCTCCACTCTCACATTTCGATTCGATAACTGAATACGGATGCAATCATGATCATCAAGTACACGGTTGAGCAATCCTTGCTTCTCCAATGCTTTCCGGAGTTTATTTGCATCGGCATTATCCATCTGGTATGCCCACCACGTGATTGGGTACCACAAACCGTGAGCATGCTTTCGTCTGTTGACCGCATGGATGAAATCATCGGAAATCAATTGATTGTTTGACATGCTTGTTGCTATGAGCTAATTGTAATCTTTTCTTTCCAAACCCTGTCGAACTGTAGTCAATATAATGAAGAAGGAGTTGACCAACTATGGAAAGAAAAGTCTTGATGTGTCGGCAACGAGGTGCGTATCCCCAGTTCGTTTGTTCCGATTCTGTTGTCCGTCGACAATGCTATGAGTGCTAATCGTTGCTGCAGCCAATTGACTAACTCTAATATTTTCTTTCCAAACTCGGTGTTATGTTATTACAAACAACAAAGACCAATTAGGTTGAGTTTGGAAACAAAAGCCCTGTTGTGGAGCTAGCTAGAGTCTCATCCCCACTTGGTATGTCTGTTGTTGTTCTTGTTGCTACTCATTAACTGTGTCTGAACCAATACAAAGGAACGCTAATTTACTGGATGCACAAATGCTCCCCCCTCATTATAGAGCCCCAACAACAGGCTATCCCTCTTTGTTATTAAGGGGGCAGTGATGTCATTGGATGACGTATTACTATCATCATTTGTGTACGCAGTACCAGAACCCTACATGCGTACGTAAAACTGCGACCAAACGAATGTGATTGTCGTACCAGCATTCTGCACGTGCACGGCGTGATAGCTCTTTAAGCTTCGCTGTTTGTTCCCCTCCCGTGCACATCCCAAATTATTTATGCGCAACAAGTTTGGAACAGAGCTGCGCGCCTTCTGATGAAGAAACAAATAACTTCAGAATATCCAGCGAACGCTGCAGTAAAAATTGAATGCTGAGTTCGACTCACTGCTACGATTAGATTTAACTCTAGAGTTCGTCCCTTTCATGGCGAGTTCTTTCACACCTGATTTTGTGGTTCAATGACTTCATATTCGCGATTCTGAGGTTCCAATCAAACCTTTCAAATGTTTGATTTCCTCCGCAATTTCCAATTTGCTCTTCGAGTCGGAGTTGCATTTTTCCGAGGAAGAAGTGCACCAGCTACCAGTAGAATCAATTACTGCACGTACGAATGCCTCATTGCTCTGGCTCTTGTCGGCCGATGATTCTAGAAACCGTTTGGAGGCATCTATCACTATTGAGGAGAATCCATCGTCGAGGTTTTGCAAGCGCAACGTAGCTGCCCCCAAACCAGTGGACCCCGTCTGCAAGCAAATAGTCAGGTGCCGGCAGTGAACAAGTACGCCAAGCAAGAGCAGGTATCCAAAATTGAGCTGTAGGTTTGCTGCTTTTTTATACAGAGCGCCAACAGCATCCAAGAACTCTGGCGGATCTCGGATGTCACATGCAATGCTATTTTCTAACAACAACTGAAGCCGCTGTCTACAGATCTCGGATGACGGATCGTCTTCTCCTGGCAATCCTATTCGGTGTAGGATCTCGCCAAGTCGTCTCATGGCGTGGCTTCGTACTTTAGGTGGAAAGGAAGGAAGGAAAAATAGACGGACGCATCGAGTAAAAAAGTCATACTAGAACAATGAGGAAAAAGAAAAAATAGTGAGTACCAGCACAATAGACCCCGATCTATTCCTAGTTTGATCAAATTCCTACGCACCTGGGCTCCGTACTCGATATATGCCTCACAAAGCTCACCCGAGAAGTCAATCAAAGCCCGCACATCGTTTTCGTCTAGTGAACCCCAACCAGCATTATCAGGATGTTTTAACAAGGCTTTGGCGAGCTTCTCTGTCTTTGAATCGTCCTCCTCGCCTTCGCTTGAGTTCTCCTTGGCTTTCTTCGTTGTATTCGCCGCGTGCTTCACACAAGCGCTGGCGAACTCCAAACCGAAGGATTGGTCTACCTTCTTATTGTATTCATCCAGAAGCAACTCAGCAGGTCCGGTGACAAGGCTGTTACATAAAATGCTTTCGGGGTGTAAGCAGATGTTGAATAAATGGTAAACCTTACCCCCAGCGGGGATGCGGGACGTATAGCCGAAGCATTTTTCTTTGTTCAAGATTTCCTGTTCTTCGAGCTCGAAGATCAAACTCAGACAGCTTGATAAAATTTCAACGGCTTCCTTTTCTCTACCGCTGGCATCGAGGGCCACGTTCTCGGTAGACTGCGGGGCAATAGAACTAGATAAAACCTGCCACAACCAGAGTAAACCAACAGGTAAAACAAAGTCTTGGCTACCCGGCTGGACTGCTGTAGACTCGGCGTGGCTCAAAAGTGTTGACAGCTTGAAACACCCAATTTTATCTGGTGTGATTCCAGGGCCATGCTTCAATTTGAAACTGTGGTCCAATTGTACTCTGGATTCTTTCGTTCGCAACATTTCACGAAAGAACATGGAAGAAAGCACAGAGCTATTTGTTTGCTCTTGTTGCGGCGTAAGTGTCTGTAGCGATTTTACTTGGAATTCTTGACTGAAAATGATCAACGCCATTGCTTCGTCTCCGCGCTCAAGCCGACCAAGCAACAAAAAATTCAGTTTCCTGACCAAATCAGAATGAGAGATGCTTTCTCCTGCGGGAAAAAGGTTAAACTCCTTCGCAGCATTGAACAATTCAACAATGGCGAAGCAAGCTCTGTTCAGCCACCCCCGGCGTGGGGCCGGAGGAAGTTTCGCGCCTTTAGAGCCACTCAAATCATGAGTTCTAATGAGTATGTCGGCCACTAATGTGGCGACTCGACTGACTGTATCTAGGTATGTTTGCTTGATCTCTGAGCTCTCAATGCTAGTATCGGCCTGAACAACGTCCATGAGGAGGCAGTGCTGAAGTGAAAGAAAAGAGCAGAGAAAACCGCAAGCTGAAGCTTCTTTTGTCAAGTATTCTTTCTCGGTAACACAACCCCCCTGTCTGACAGGAATATCGTTGAAAGATGCCACAAAAGAGTTGGGAGAGACAATGTCCAGTGCGTCCTCTACAAGTCCACCATTTAAAAACCCGGCGAGAACTTTCTGACATGATTGGATCCACGTCCGCGACAACGACGTGCAACTTGAGCTACTTCCCTCTGAATCTTTGCCTGCTGACAACCTCACTTCCTCATGCGAGGTTCGAAAGAATGCTGACAAGAATTGCATCTGAGCCGAGTAGAAACGCATCACGTCCACGGTTGATGTGCTTCCCGCATCACATACCGGCGTAGGCTTTTCCAGTTGCGTCATGGCTTGCCGAGCAGAGGACGACAACCACAAATCAGCATGTGATAACGCATTGTACTGATCATTTGAAATGGCATCGTCATTCACGGCACCCTCCCAGTTCGTGTTCGCCTTGAATCGTCTAGCTACCTGGAGACATTGTAAGACGTTGGCAAAGGATGACGAAAACTCGGGAGATAAAGAGTACGGGTTACTTCCAGGTGTACCCAGCGCCATGTGAGGTGTTGCAATGGTGATCATGATAGGAATTTGCGGCAGCCCCATGCCGTATCGCAGCAACATTCTCCAGAGAATTACAGCCCACTTCTGGAAATCGTGCTCTGCGGTTGTTTTCGGTACCATCGCCAGGACCGGTGGCACAATGTCGTCAAATGGAAGTTTGCAAGCGGAGTTTCTAGACTGTCGCGCCACAACACAGAGTAGCCGTATTGCAGGAATAGCGACGACTGGGTCATAAGGACGATCTGCATTCTCTTTTTCCTCGCTAATGCTCTCGCCAGTTGATAGTTGTTCACGTGGCATGACGGTAACTTCCAGCAAGTGTTGCAGTAGAGTTGGATGATGCACAATGGCTGTTGCAGCACCGGGTGATCGTTGACTTAGCATGGCAAGTATCCCACACATAGCTGCAATGGCTTCCTTTGGCATGAGCCGTTCGCGACTAGTTTGTGCGGCAATTCTCATCAATTGTGCTAATCGGGGAATCATACACATGCGCGACAAAAGTGTCCACATGGGATCCTTGGCAAAGGCTTCGCCATCTTTTTGAGCGGACGTTGATGACGACGACGTTTTGTATGCCATGGCACCGTTGGTGCCAGTGTTGGTGCCGGAGGGATCGACAGCTTGCACGGCAGCGATGGATTCGTAGCAATTTCCGGCCGGTGGGAAGGGAACGGCGTCTTCCAAAAAGTATTCTTGGTAAATACTGGCCGCATCAATGTCGGCGCGCTGATCAGGTGGAGGCATACTGCTGTTCCCTGCATCAACGTTGACACTGACGTCAACATCAACAACATGCTCCACACAAGCACGGAGCCGAAGCAAGTTGTACAAGGACTGCAAGACATAAGTATGAAGCACATATCCGTTGGTATGTGAAACGGACGCATCCAAAAGGCACCTCAGCGACGCGGGCAGCATGATGGGATATGGCCAAGGTCGTTGCTCTTTGACTGTACCAGAAATGTTGCTGTTGGTGTCTATACTCTGAAGAGAACACAAATCCCCTTTCTCCCACTGCTCTTGCAAGCGCACGGATACCACCTGAGCTGCCCACAAATTTTGACGTGGAACAGTGGACCTCAATAGGGTACACGCAAGACGAAAGGGATCATCTTTGGCCTGTTCTGCCAATTCTGGACTGATTTCAGATGACTGCAATGGTGAGTAGTTTCCCATCTCAGCTTGAAAGGCAGCATCCAAATCTCCGTCCGTTTTAATTTTGGACAGTAGCTCGGCGAGTCGTTGCTTTTCTTCCATGGAATCGGGATCTCCTGCTCTTGCTTCCATATCCTGGGTTCCGTTACTTGCTGCTGTCGTAGATTCGATCGCCTGATTTGTTGTTGTAGATTCGCTTCCAGCACCAATCTCAGCGCCTGCATTCATTTGATTGGGCGGTCGTCCCTGGCTCGTCGTGTGGTTGCCGCTTTGGCTACTGGCCTGTGGCGGATTGTTTTGTTGCTGGCGAGCAGCGGCTCGTCGTTTCAAAAAGGCAACGGTTTCGGGTGACAGAGCCGATTGAAGTTCTTTGGCTTTTTCTATACGCTCTGCCGGTGTCATTTGTTGTAATAAATTATCCGCATCCTGAGCTGAAGCCTTTTGCAAGGATTCAATTTGTGAAGAGGTAGCACTCATCATGCCGGCTTTTGTGGAGGAGGATGTTGCAGCATGGGATGCATTTGGAATGGCTCTTTCCCGAGCTGCAACTGAATTATCATGATTGCTATTTTTGTTTCCGTTATTGCTGCTATTTTTGAATTGACTGTTACCCCTTTTCTTGACAAACGTCCCTAGCGGTACCTGAACGGATGGAAATCCTTGTCCTGCAGCTGCTTGTTGTTGCCGCTGTTGCGAAAATTGGGATTGTCTTTTCTTCGCGGAAGTGTGGGTGGACGCCCCCTGAGGCTGTGCGCGTACTGTGCGTTCCACAATATCTCCAATGATGGGTGGTGGTGGAGTTGGTGATGGCACATTACTGTCATTGTTGTCTCGTAGGCCTTGCTGTTGCTGCTCTTGCTGCAAGCCGGCAGTGGTCTGTTCAACAGCGATGACGTGTTGTTTTCCGGCCCCCTTTACTATGCGGCCAGCACCGGTTTCCGGGATGCCATGGGTGTGGTGCATGACGTGGCCTTCAACGCTTTGCTGGCGCTGGTCAGCCTGCATATCCTCGCGGTGCTGTATCACCAGTTGCGCTTGCGAGAAAAATTGTTGCAGGCCATGCTGCGTGGCAGTGCAGCTGGGCGTGAGGGCAGGGAAGCACCCGTGCCCTGGAGGTGGGCCGTGCTGATC
>ENA-ORBV01007198-ORBV01007198.1-microbial-mat-metagenome-genome-assembly--contig:-NODE-7198-length-19196-cov-6.440243_pt1 | contig 19196 bp, 19 predicted proteins | sample MGYA00237777_ERZ505514 | MGnify/ENA primary metagenome ERZ505514 (study PRJEB26160, sample SAMN06269048) | microbial mat metagenome | isolation source: Oligotrophic lake microbial mat | place... | reverse complement strand
TTGGTGGCAGGGATGATCGCGCCAGCCTGGGACGGGATGCCGCCCTGGCAGTTCAGCGTGACATCGCCGACGAGTTCCGACAGACCTTCAGCTCTGACGAGCGGAGGAACGCCGGCATTAGCCACGCACTGCAGCGCCTGATTGGTGGCGATGACCTGTGCATTGGCGGAAACCGAGGCTAGCATTGCTACCCCGATCGAGGCTAATAGAAATTTTCTAAAATTCACTATGTACCCTCTCCTTTTTCTGGTTGAGTGGAATGATGAAGTCTCTTGCTCAACCTGCGCCTCTTTGCTTACATCAGAGGGTTCTTTTGTTGGATTTCCAATAGGTTGCCCTGTGGAAGGTCCTGAGTCACAGTACCATGTATCCCCGGAAGGTCACCAAAAAGTTTGCCTGCTGCAGATTCCTTTGGGGCATTTGTGTCCAAGTGGGTCATTCTGGACCTTTGGAGCCGCGATTGACACAGAAGTTGTGATTGGGTACTGACGCGCGGCCGGCGGACTGAATCCCCGGCAGCGTCTTATGTTGACTGTTTCCACCGAGGCGTCTTGCGGCGGGACATCAGCGACGAGGTGTGGGAAGCCCAGGGGGCCGATGGTCGCGCCGTCGAGGCACCCCGATCGCCCCGAAGTCAACCTAGCACCTGGTGCGTGACGACGAGTTCCGATACCACAGCGATATCCGGGACCCACGTCCAGAAACTCAAAGAACAGGGTATGTTAAGCGATCTGGTCCGTTCCCACTCTGGTTGCCAGCATGATGAGCACCAACTGAGCAATCGTCCGCGGGCCTGAGGCGCTCCGCAGTCTGGAAAACCATAAAGAGATTCCCGGTCGCTTGCAGAGCGATCGGCAACAATCCTACGAACTCCGCAAACTTACACCGTCAAGCTACAGAACGTCCTCGTAGACCTTCATCAGATTGCGGATGTCTTCGATATCCTGCGGGCGCGTATCGACCAGCGGAGGCCGCACGGGACCGGCGGGAATGCCGAGAATTTTCATCGCCTCTTTCACCACCGACACTTCATAGCCGCGCAGGCGATCGCGAATCGCATACAGCGGATGCACATACTTGTTCATCAGTTGGGTCAGCGTCGCGAAGTCGCGCTTCATGCCTGCCTCGGCCAACATGAGTGACAGATGTGGTGCGATGTTCGAGATGCTCGACGTATAGGCCTGGATGCCAACCGCGAAGTAGCCGGGGATGCAATCGTCGCCGATGCCTCCGAACCACGCGAGGCGATCGCCGACCGCATGCATGATGCGCTGAAACTTGCGCGCGTCGCCCTGGCCATCTTTCCAACCGTGCAGATTCGGGATGCGCTCCGCTAACGTCGCCACTTGCTTTGGCGAGAACGTCGCCCACTCGCGCGAGTAAATCAATACCGGCAAAGACGTCGACTTCGCGATCGCTTCGTAGTATTGAAACAGGCCTTCTTCCGGTGGATTCTGATAATACGGCGGCAGAATCAGCAACGACGCGGCACCGGCTTTCTCAGCGCGCTGCGCCATATCGATACCGATTGGCACGTTGAAGCCAGTTCCGGCAACAACGGGCATTCGGCCTTGCGCGGCATCCACGCTGACGCGTGTGATGCCTTCTACCTCTTGCGGCGTCAGCGAATACAGTTCGCCCGTTCCGCCCGCGCAGACGAAGGCGCAGAACGGATGTTGGGTCATGCCATCGACATTCCTGCCTAGGGCATCGAGGTCGACGGAGAGATCTTTTTTGAGCGGGGTAACGGGGAAACCGAAGACCCCTTTCCAGGACTTCACGACGGATGACATTACTGCTAGTGTATTCAAATGGCGTCCCAACCTTCGCCCGTTGTTTCTCAAACCCGCCCGGGCATGCCCACCTGGGTCAAGGTCCTGCTGGTGCTTGCTGTGCTGATTGTTCTTGGCATCGCTGCGATTGCAGGCGCTGGCTACTACTTCATTCGCAAACTTGCCGATGAGCCTGGCGGTGCCAGAGCAGCCGTTTTGCGCATGGCGAATCCCGACTATGAAGTGATCGAAGTGGACGAAGTAGAGAAGCAGATTAAGGTTCGCCACAGAAAGACAGGCAAAGAGGGAACGATCGCTCTCGATCGTTTGGAAAAAGGCAGCGTCATCAGTCCGAAGGATGTCGGCTTGAGCAATGAGGAAGCAGGCTTGAAGACGGCTCCGGCGTGGACGCAGTATCCGGACGCGACTTTGGAATCGACCGCAGGCGACACCCGCAACACACAACTGAGGCTGAAGACCGACGATACAAGGGAAAAAGTCTTCGAGTACTACGAAAGTCAACTCAAAGCGAACGGATACGAAGTCACAAGCGTATCCCTAACCAAGACCCTTCACGGGACGTCCAAAGACGGAAGCCGGACTGCCACGGTGCAAGTGTTGCCCGGTGGCGCTGGAAAAACCGGGATCCTGGTAATGTTGCAAGAGAAGTAAGTAACTTTTGAGCGCCAGCGCGGTAGGTCTCAATATGATCAGGACTTTCGCAATCACACTGGTATTCGGGTTCGCGGCACTCGCCGACGATAGAGTCCGCGAGGACTTTCGCCATACCTTCACGCTGACCAATGGAGCCATTGACGTCTCTTCATTCAACGGATCCATCGAAGTGATCGGCACCGACACGCAGACCGTCGAAGTGACCGGACACAAACACGTCGCAAATGCCGATGAACTCCGCAAAGTGCAAGTGGAGGTGGTGCAGGAAGGCAACGTCATCCGTGCGCGCGGCGTGAAGGGAACCGAAAAAGACTGGCGCTGCAACTGCGGCGTGCAGTTTACGATTCGCGTGCCGCGCCGCACCGAACTCGGCAGTCTGCGGACATCCAACGGCTCGATCCGCGTCGAAAACATCGAAGGCCGCGTCGATGCCAGGACTTCGAACGGCGGCGTGCGCCTGGCCAACATCAAAGGCAAAGTGGACGCCAGGACTTCGAACGGCGCGATTCAACTTGATTCCGTAACTGGCGCGGTGACCGCGGGCACGTCGAACGGATCGATCAAAGGCCGCATCACCGATACCGTGACCGCCGATCCGGTGCGTTTGTCAACGTCGAACGGCGCGATCGAGATCCGCATCGAGGCGCAACACAACAACGACGTCACGGCCACCACATCGAATGGCAGCGTCACCGTGCGGATGCCGGATACGGCGAACGCTCGCATCGTGGCGTCGACATCGAGTCATGAATCCGTCACGACCGACTTTCCTGTCACGGTCCGCGGAACGATTTCGAAGAACAAGATTGAGGGATCTGTCGGTTCGGGCAGTGGTCCGCTGTTACAGATGACCACGTCCAACGGTTCGATCCGGCTGTTGCGGCTGTAAGTATGTTTGCGGAAGCGATGGAATGGGAGGCCCGGGGAGACGGCCTCCGCCGGGCAAAGCGCTTCGACGAAGCTGTGGAAGCCTATCGCCGAGCGCTGCGCCAGTGTTTTCAATGTTTTCAATCAACCCGTGGCCTTTCGAACGAAAGCTCGCGGGCTTGCTTTGAGATCCGTGAAAAGATCTGGTGCGTGCAGTTGGATCTGTTCGATTCAATGATCGAGGCTCCTGAGGGCAATGCCCCTTTCGGTGCCGACGTCACGGAATGGAACGCCGCGATGCGCTGGGCCAAGGGTTCGCGCGAAGAGGCCGAGTGCCTGGTGCAAGCGGCCATAGCACGCGGCATCCGCAGCAGCGGCGAGTTTCTGGACCGCTTGGCCGCGCGCTGGATAGACCTCGATCCCGAAGGCTCGCTTCGTTTGACCGACTGGGCTTGCCGTCTCCGCCTCGAATCCAGCGCCGTGGCCGCGCGGGCTTGAGACGAACTGAGAAATTGTTGAGATTTTCTTGAGGACCCATCCCATCCTTTGCCGTTAAGCTCAATCTGAGGATGGCGATCGCATGAACTGGTCGGACACAAAGGCGGAAATGAAGAAGGAAGGGCCCCGCACACATAGCTGGGTCAACGTCTACGACACGGGGCAGTGGCACTCTCTTTGGGATCTGACGCCGACAATTCTTGACGATCCATCCGTTTCGATCACGGTCGCATCCGTAGCGCACACGGTCCGGCAAGTGAGCCAGATCGACAGTTCCACTACTGTCGGGTTACGTCTCTATGGAGTTCCCAAGAGCGGCCCCCAAACCCGGTCCCGGTACGTGAGCATGGGGCAGCCCAATCCGAACGACACAAGTGGCGACTATAGCCTGCAATTGGACGACAGCGGCGACCTTAAGGGATCCGCAGCCTCACAAATCGCGAAGTTACACCGAGTCACCAAGGTCACGTTCATGAACGTTGACCACCAATGGGACACTCAGCTGTTCTGGGCGATCGCCACTGCCATGCCGAATCGCTTTGCGGAGATCCGCGCGAATGGTAAGGTGGAGTGCGTCACTATGAACCGCATTGAGCGCGAACCCCTGTACCAAGACTGGGTGAAGGAACAAGAGGCCAAACGGAACGCCCCTATTCAGGAAGCAGCCCTGCAGAATGGGAAGCTCCGGAGCCACCTGGATGCGTCATCCGGCAAGAAAGTGGAAGCACACCGGGTCACGACCAAAACGTACACACTGGGTCCAGGTGAGAGTCTGTCGTCGATCGCCGCAAAAGTGTACGGAACTTCTGGCAAATGGAAGCAGCTTTACGACGCGAACATTGGGGTCATCGGCTCGAATCCCAGCGCTTTGCGGAGTGGCATGACGCTGGCGATCTGACTGCGATCCTGTGCCAATGAGAGTCCAGACGCCCCACAAGGCCGCATGGTCCAGATCAACCGCCGCAAAGCTGCCGAATACCTGAGCCAGCAGTTCGTGGGTGCAATCGAAGAGAACGAGCGCATGCTCAACGATGAGATCGAAAACAGCGGTATCATCTCGCCGGTTGGGCCGGACCTCAAGTTCTGGCACCTCAGCTTTCAGGAATATCTCGCCGCCCGCGAGATCTCGAGCCTCACAGACGACAAGCAGTTCGCTCTGGTTCTCAAGGACGGCAAACTCTACCGCCCGGAATGGCGCGAGACTATGCGCCTGCTGGGAGCGATCCTCCGCAACCAGGGCAATGAGAAGACCGAAGGGCTCGTCGAAGCCATCCTCGCCTCCGTCAAGCCTAAAGACCCGCTTCCCCAGAAGGCGCCCGCGGTGGCGCTGCTCGGTGCGATGATGCGCGATCTCTCGCAGATGGACTACCAACCCAAGACCCCGGACTACGAACGCACCGTCAAGGCCGTGATGAGCATCTTCGAGCCGGGCGAGTCACAGAAACTGCCGTTCCAGCTTCGGCTGGAAGCGGCGGATGCGCTCGGCCAAGTCGGGGACCCTCGTTTGGAAGAGGACACCTGGATCACCATCCCGGCAGGCAAGTTCCGGATGGGCGCGCAAAAAGGCAAAGGCCGGAACCACGACCCGGAGGCCTACCCGGATGAGTCACCCGTGCACGAAGTCACCTTGAAGGCTTTCCGCATCCGGCGCTATGCGGTGACCGTGCAAGAGTACGCCACGTTCGTTGAGCACAAGGGCTACGCCACGCAACCGTATTGGCCAGCGGGCGGCTTCGGCCAGTTCCAGGAACCGGAAGACTGGGAGGCGCAACAGAAGTATCCGAACCGCCCGGTGGTCAGTGTGAGCTGGTTTGAAGCGGCCGCATACAGCGCCTGGTTTGGCGGGAGGCTGCCGACGGAGGCCGAGTGGGAAAGGGCTGCGAGGGGTCCGCGGAGCGCACGCCACCCGTGGGGCGATCAGCCAGCCTTGTCCGAGACCTAGGCCAACTACGAGAGCAAGGTGGGCCATCCGACCCCGGTTGGTCTCTACCCTCTTGGCAATTCCACAGAAGGCCTGAGTGATTTGCTAGGCAATGTCTGGGAGTGGACCTCCGATTGGTTTGACGAGGGTTACTATCGGCAATCGCCCGCTTCTGACCCGAAAGGTCCCGACAATGCTTTGCAGTACAAAGTAGTGCGCGGGGGCGCGTGGGCCCATAATCCACAGAACGCCCGCGTCTCGCTCCGTAACTGGAGCGAGCCAACGCTCCGGCTCAGCGTTATCGGGTTCCGGTGTGCGGGGGAATTATCTTAGGTGTTTTGTGTTTTCCCTTTATCGGGGGTTCCAAGGGGGTGTCCACCTTGGGGAAAATTTCTGAGCGAAGAGGAATCGCCACCGGTGCCGTGATTCGCGGTGCTCAACGTCACCCGCGCCGCCCAAATCTCTTGACCTGTTGCGATCGTCGATTTTCTTGAAGTGAAGCGATGGATGTTGGGAATCTGCTTCACAAGGGCAAACTGTTTGTCGGCGCGAACTTCGAACCGCTCCGGAAACAGGTGGGGCGGGCTTCAGCCCGCTCAGACCTTCAGGTCTGCAAAGAGCGCCAACATCGACCGAAAGCTGCGATTTCGTGCACCTTCTCGCGGACCCCAAGTCCACCGTGCCGGGTGCGAAGAGTCAGCGTCCAAATCCAAGACGAATTTTAACTGAACAGTATTGGGACCAGCCCCATGAGAGCAGTGTCGTTTTGCCTTTCTTGTGGTCAGCCAAAGCCTGGGCGATTCGGTCGTCGAAGCGACCTGCTGCGAGATCGACGGTGAGTCGCTCGTCAATTGCCTGCGGGTACCGACAGTCGAGCCATTCACAAAGCTCTTCGCGCTGGCGAGGCGTGAGCGCGTTGATCGCCAGTTCGATTTCCGCCAAGCTTTTGTCCATGCAATTTCGTTGTGTCACGCGGACTGCGTTTGTTGAAGCCCACCTGCGCCTGGTCCAACCACGTTCCGCTGCCGCCGCTGCTGCCGCGGCAGCGGAACCATCGCGGCGCCCTCCGTTGCCCGCGGGTTCTTCAGAAGCGCAAAGGGATCGGCTTGGCGATCCGCCCGTAGTCCAGGAACCCTCGACGCCGATCCCGTTTTGCCCGAGTTCCTCAGAAGCGGGCAGGGGCCGACGCGGCCGGCCTACCAAGTGAAACAGGAACCATCGCGGCGGCCTCCGTTGCCCGCGAGTTCCTCAGGAGCGGGCAGAGGCCGACGCAGCCCTCCAAGTGACCCAGAAACCATCGCGGCGGCCTCCGTTGCCCGCGAGTTCCTCAGGAGCGGGCAGGGGCCGACGCAGCCCACCAAGTGACCCAGGAACCATCGCGGCGGCCTCCGTTGCCCGCGAGTTCCTCAGGAGCGGGCAGGGGCCGACGCGGCCCACCAAGTGACCCAGAAACCATCGCGGCGGCCTCCGTTGCCCGCGAGTTCCTCAGAAGGAGTTGACGAAATGAGATGTCGAATTTGTAGTGGATTGCTGGAACGCCGAATCACCGACCTCCCCTTCAAGACGGCGGACTCTTCGATCGTGATCTTCAAGTCCCTTCCGGTATTGCATGCGGGCAATGCCAGGACATCGAGTTGGAGCATGAGACGATGCGGCAGGTGGATCGTCTTTTGGTTCGGGACAGGTACGGCGGCGGAGTTGGAAGTGATTCGGTTCTCGGCATAGGCCCTTTGGCGTCCCGACAGCTTTTTGCAGTACAAAGTAGTGCACCGGGGCGCGTGGAGCAGTGGTCTACGGTACGTCCGCGTTTCGGGCCGTTCCGGGGTACGAGCCAGAGTGCTGAGCGGGCGGGCTCGTTTTCGGGAAACCCTTCGCAACATTCACTTACAGGCCCCAAAAACAGATCTGCTATATTTTGTTTGAAGTGTCCGACACCCCGAACAACAGCGCACCGTTACCCGAGTTTCAGCATCCACCGGTAGTGGAAACGGCACTGTCTGTTCAGTTCGACCCCATCCGAGGCATGCACGCCTCGCACTTTGGACTCTATTGGCAGCACATTCGCCAACAGTTTCCAGCGACAGAAGAGCGAGACGCTCTGGAACCTGCGTTCGAGCTGTTTGGCGAGCGCGCCAAGCGTGGACAACGTATCCGGTTCGAGTCCAGAGACTCTTTACGCCTCGGCCGTGTGTGGTATGTGAACGCGAAAGGCACCGAACTGATTCAGTTGCAGGCGGATCGATTCGTCAAAAACTGGCGCAAAACCGGCCAAGCCGACGTCTATTCCCGCTATGAAAAGACAGTCAAACCTGGATTCGAACGCGACCTCAAGACCTTTACGGAATTCCTCGCTTCAGAAGACCTCGGCCCGATGACGATCAACCAGTGCGAAGTGACTTACGTCAACCATATTGTGGCTGGCGAAGGTTGGCAAACCTGGAGCGATGCACCGCGTGTCTTTTCATTTCTAGGCGAGTTCTCACAGCCCATAGAAGACGGTATGTTTACTCTTCGATTTCCGATTATTCATCGAGAGAAGCCGGTGGGCCGTTTGACGGTCGAGGTGCAGCCTGCGCTTCGAGAGTCCGATGAGCGTTTGATGTACGTGGTGAACTTAACCGCCCGGGGCATGATGGGAATGCCGGGAATGACGGGCGAAGGCCGTGAGTTTCTTGATTTGGGAAGGGCTGCGATCGTTCAACAGTTCGCCGCCTTGACCACACCGGCCATGCATTCGATCTGGGGGAGAACCTTATAAATGCTCGCATTCGCTGGACATCTTGACACGACGCCCGCGTTCGCCAGAAGGGAAGAATCCGCCTGGGTGCGACCCCAATCTGGTTCCGACGTTTTGGCCCGCCGCGAGCGGAGCAACACGGGTTCGTTGCGCCCTCGAAAAGAGACCCTCGATGTCGTGCTATCCGTTGACGGTCAAGCGGTTCGGTTCTCTTATCGAGGAGACGAGCTTCCTCACTGGGCAAAAGCTGTGCTAACCAGCGTGGCAGATCGTTGGGGATGCGGATCTGGCTGGGATGGTTACAATGCGCGTCCGACGAGTCAGGCGCTGGTGGCGGAACTACTCAACTGCCTTGATTTGACGATTCCTCCCGGCGGGGCGTCGCCGATTGTCACGCCGTTGAGCGATGGCGGTGTTCAGGCGGAATGGCACAAGGGCGATCTCACGTTAGAGATTGTGGTTTCCGCCGATGAACCCGCGAGATTCTATTTCCACGATCCTGCATCGGGTCGCGAAGAAGAGGGTCACTTCGAAGAGGCGCCGGAGCGGATCCGCGACTTCGTTGGATTGTTCTGATTGAGTTGAAGGAGTGGGATGGCCGACCAGCGACCGGAAGAAGATGACCAATCCATCCTGGACGGCGACCGCCTGTTGCGGCGGGTTCGCCGAAATCAACTTATTTGGGAAGATGGAGTCCCGAGACCATCGTCAGTTGTATTCAAAACGTTTCGGCTGTCGGTGAACATTGCATCGCTCATGGTTGCGCAGGGCAGAGCCTTGGATTCGACATTGAAGGAACACCCTGAGGAGTTTCTCACCGCGATTCTGGCGGGCGATGTGCGGAAGTTCGGGCATCCGGTTGTGAAGGATGTCGAGCCTCCCAATGATCCGGCTCATGGGTTGGTGTTGGGAAAGAAGCGGGATGGCTTCGCAAACGCGATGGTCCGCAGCCAGCAGTGGATCGTTGCTCCGGCCGCTGAGTAGCCTAAGGTAATTCCCCCGCACACCGGAACCCGACATTGCCGAACCGGTACGTAGGCACGAGTCTGCCACGGTACGAGACGCCGACGATCCGTGGATAAGAGTTCCACGCGCCCCCGCGCGCTACTTTAAACTGCAAAGCAGCATTGGGACCTTTCGGGTCAACACCCGAGGATTGCTTATAGTAACCCTCTTCGTACCAGTCTGCGTTCCATTCCCAAACATTCCCCAACATGTCGTAAAGGCCCCACTGGTTCGGCAACTTTGTCGCCACGGGCTGTGTGCTGCTGCCGCTATTTGCGTCGTACCACGCGATCTCTTCCAACTTGCCGTAACCGGCGCTCTTGCTGCCTGCACGCGCGGCGTATTCCCACTCCGCCTCCGTTGGCAACCGCATTTTGCCGACGGCCTCGCAATAATTCTTGGCTTCCTCCCAACTGACTTGTTCCACCGGACGGTCCTTGCCCTTGAATCCGCTCGGGTTCCCTTGCTTCATCACACGCTCATAGGCGGCTTGCGTCACCTCCGTCTGCCCGATCCAGAAGCCTTTTGTTAGCGTCACTCGATGACGAGGCTCCTCGTCCGGGGAACATGCGGCATCACCCTGCGAGCACCCCATCTCGAACTCACCCGGCGGCACGTACACGTACCGCAGCCCATCCTTCGGATTCTCCTTGACCCGCCCCCCGTCGGACTTGCTCAATCGAGCGACTTCGTTCCGGAGTTCGGCGATCACCTTGTGCTGCGTTCCCGCTCCAGTCTGCCGCATTTCATCAACTTTTTGCCGCTCAGACCGCCACTGGAGCGCGAAGAACAAGAGTCCGATCGTTGCCACTGCCAATCCGGTCGCCAGCCAACGAAAACGCTTCCGGCTGCGTGACAGTTCGGCCACCCGCGCCTTCTCTGTCTCTTTCGATGCCTCAATCTCGCTCCAACTGGCCTCGAGAAATTGCATCGCGTCGTCGAATGCGGGGCTCGGAGCATATTGCGCACCCCAAGCCGCGTTCCACTCATCTTTGGCGTTCAAACCCAAGACGCAGGCTGCATCGAGTTCGCCCAAACGCTGCGCCTTGTGTTCCCGATGAAGCCTCGCCGCCTGCGCGAGCCGCCGGAACCCGTCCGCGCATTCCGCTTCTCTTTGCAGGGCTGCTTGCAGCCAATCCCACTGGCGGATCAGGCTCTCATGCGTGATATCGATCCAGGACGCATCGCTCAACTCTTTCTGCCCGGTGCTCACAAACAACAGCGAATGCTCTGGCTTGGCGAACTCCTGAATCACCCTGCGCAACGCCTCCCGATGTTCCTCCTCGTTCGCGCCGGTAATCGCGTACAGATCGCCCAACTTCCCCGGACGCCGGATCGCACGCCCTTCCTCCACTGTCGTCAAGGAGCGAAACAAACGGATCGCCATCACGCGGTACGCGGGCGAATCCTCAAAAGCGAACCGGATCTCATCGGCATGCGTATTCAGCGAACGCCCGACCCGCAGGCGATCCAGATGGGTTTCGTAGAGAGACAGCGTCAGCCCCTCGCCTTTTTGCCGCGTATCGTAAAGCTTCATCGAAGCATGCTGCAAGGCGGGCAACTGATCGGGATCGTTCCCCGCGTCATTCAACAGCCGCTGCACCAACGCATCTTCGATGTCGACGCCGACCACATCCAGCGGCGCGCGAATCGCTTCCGCCAACTGTTCCCGCGTCAGCCGGGGAATCAGGTATTGAGCTTCGCTGAGCGCTTCCGGCAATCCTGGATGCCGCGCGCACTCGCCCAAAAACTCCGACCGCATTGTCAGCACGATGTAGACTGGCACTTCGAGTTCCACCGCCGCCTGCAGAAGCAGCCCGTCAAAATACGCAGCACCTTCACCAGACTGTGTGCGGACACGGAAGATCTCTTCGAATTGGTCGACCACCAGCAGCAGATTCTCTTGCGTTTGTTGGAGGCGTTTCCGGACAACATCCACCAACGCTGCACTGTTTTCCGCGAGTCGCTCCGCCAGTCTGGATGGGGGGCCTTCGAGCCCGAGCCCCTTCTCGTCGCACAACGCTTCAGCCAATCGCAACAGTGGCGCATCGCCGGGACGCATCACCGCCGTCTTCCAACGCGAACTGGCCCCTCGCAAGTAGCCGCGGTAGAGCGCGGGCAGCAACCCTGCTTTGACCAGCGATGACTTGCCGCTTCCTGAGGTCCCGACCACTCCCACGAGCCGGTTCGACGCCAGCACTCGCAAGAGCTGCTGGGTATGCGTTTTGCGTCCGTGAAACAGCGGGGATTCGTGCGGTTCGAACGAGCGCAGCCCGACATAAGGGTTATCGAACGTCATTGACTCGCGCTCTCGGTCCGCTTCAGTTGCTTCAGAAAGGCTTGCAGGTCAGAAACGACGGGGATCGCGACGCCGGGGCCTGGGCTCCGGGCCCCAGCAGAATCCCCGTGGCGCGGATCGGGGATGCGGTGGCCGCACGTTTTCTGGTTGCGCGCAACAGATCGGTGTAGTTTTCCACGAACCATTCCGATCGTGCCGAGCCTTGATAGAACAGCACGGCGTCGCTCTCGGTGAGCCGCTTCTGGTGGATTTCATCGAGAATCGCCGGGTCCCGACCCGTTTCCGGCAGGTGGACCGTCATTCCACTCTGGCCTGCGATTCGTGCCGCGACTGCTGCCGCTGCTTCGTTGTCCACGGGGTCTGTACGGTCACAGATGAGATAAATACTGGCGTTTTGCAGAGCTTCTGGCGCTGGATTCCGGCTGTCCCGCTGCTGGAGTTTTCGCGCCTCTTCGAGAACGATCTGTTCCAACCGGTGGGATGGCACACCGCGCAACGTCACCGCACTGGCGAGCAACGCTTCCACCTGGGCTTCCGGTGTCGCCCCCGGCTGCACCCAGACCAACACGGGTTTGCCAATTTCCTGCGCAGTTCGTAGTTGTTCCTGGGCGAACGCAGAGACATCCGATGTTGCCAGATGGACGCTCACCGCTGCGGCGTTTAGCTCTTGCGCGATCACTGCGTGGTTGAAGAACCGGTCATCCAAACGGAAATCGGGCAGGACGCGAAAGCCCTTGCTTTGCAGTTCGCCGCGCAACCGTTTCCAGACGCTTTCCAACTCTGGCGGCACCGGTTCGGCGATGTAAATGGCGGTCCTGGCGTTGGCGATTTCTTCGAGAACGGCCTTCACGCCCCGTGCCATGTTGTGGATCTCGACCTGATAGGCCTGTTCGCCCGGCGAAAACTCCATCGAATCTGGCGCCTCACCGTGAAAGACGAATCCTGTGGCCGAATCCATGAACTTTCGATCGAGACTGGCGGGCAACGGCGACTTGATTGCTTTAATTGCTCTGAACCGCGTACCGGCCTTGGGAACGTCGTTGTGGTTTGCCGATTCAGCGAAGTGTTTGCGCTCGAGACGGCAGAATTGCGAGGTGGCGTAGCTCGGCGAGACGATCAGCACCATCGCCGCCGATTGACCCAGTTTTCGCTGGATCTCTTCGGTAAAGTCCTGCGCGCCGTCGAGACGCAGCTTGTCCCGCCAGATTTCCGGGGCGCGGCCGAGTTGCACATGGACGCGTTCCAGCAGCGCTTTGTGGAAGTTCGCCACCCAGCCGTTCTGATCGTCAGCCCATGAATAGCTGAGAAAGACGTCGACTTCTACACCGGGAACAAAAGGCATCGCCGCTTCATTATTATGACATCGCTCAGCGGTGGAACATCTAGAAGAGATCGATTTCCGCCGCCTCTTCCATTCCAAAGATATCCGGCTTGTGCGCTGCGCCCGGCGACGTGATCAGTGTGAGCGTTTTGACCGCTTCCGGCAAATGGCTCTTGAATCGGAAAGAACTGTCACCGATGTGCGAGTAGTCATCCACAAATAATACTTTGGTGTTTCGGGGCAGGGACGTCACGGCGGGCGGCAGATAAAGGTCCCATCGCTCGGTCTGGATCAGGTCGCAATCGCGAAACACCATGTCGGACTTTCGCGGACCGTCACGCTTCAGCCGGAATCCGACGATCACCGGAATCCGGTACGTCAAACGATCGAAGAACATCTCCGCCCACAGTCCACCGCGCGAATCGAAACAGACCATGACTTCTGGGTCGAAGCTCCTGACCTCATCGCGAATCTTGTCGCAAAGCGCCAGCATGTCGCGGTAAGTGAAGTGCCGCAAACGCCGCTTCGATTGGACTTCGGGATTCCGTTTCTTGATTCGGCGATACACCGCGTAATCGGCGATGTCACTGCGTTGCAGTTTGTCGCCGATTGTTTCCAGTAGGTCGAGGTAGCAATCCGCGGCGGTATCGCCAGTCCAACCGGTGAAGTCAATCGCTTGATCCATGCTGAACGGCGGAGGCATGGAAGTTTCCACATCGCCTACAAAAACGGAAACTAGCCTGTCGCCATGCAATGCCTGTTCGGATTCCCATTTCACCCAGCGGGATGCCTTCGCGCGAGGGGACCAAATGGCGATCACGAGTTGAGCGAGGTTCAATTCTTTCTGAATGCGTTCTCCAAAATCATCCCTGGCCTTGATGTCAAGATCGAGCCACGTGTCCAAGTCAAGCCGTTTGAGGCTCTCGTCCACGAGCAAGGCCAGATCGCGGTCTGCGTGCGCGTACGAGATGAATACCTCAGCCATACCACTCACACTCCTTCATCAAATGCAGCCACTGTTACTGCTCATCGGCCAGCGCTGTTTCGCACTGCGCCATCATTCGCAAATGTTGTTCCAAGCTGGAGGGCCGCTCCAGTTCCATTCGGATTGAGCCGAGTCTCCTGCACAACGCCTTCATGCGAAGGTGATTGCGTCCCGACTCGCGTCCACTGCGGTAAATGTGAAGCGTCGCGCCAAAGGCCGGTACGAGCGCGGCCAGGACTGCAAGGATCTTGCTGATTTGCTCCGGCAAGTGCGATGGCTTGGTGTCCTTCTCCGCTGCGGCCACCGCTTGGGGCGCCTTCCGCTCGCCCTGTTTCTCGTGTAAGACCAGATCGATCAGCACGTGCGAAAAAACAAAGGCCAGGACAGCAAAGAACAGAATCGTTCCGTAGATCTTGGTCTGTACATCCTTCTTCTCATGTTGATGAGCTTTCGCCGTCGCATGCCTGGCCTGAGAAACAAGACGTTCTCTGAAATAATAGCCGCAGATTGCCTCGTCAAGATCACGATTTCCCGACAAGGTCGTGGAACCGATCGCGGGAAGCTCAAACGATTCCAGCACGGTTGGCAAATGGTCCGATGCAGCCATGCTCAATGTTCGGACCTCATTCGCCAACTGCGCTTCGACATCGGTCACCGACCGCTCTTGCCACAGTCCCCGGTCGAGTAACGTCCGGAATTTGAGTGCGCGCATCTGCTCGGCACGCCATCGGTTCAGAAGCCAATTGTCCTTCCATTTGTGCTGAAAGTCCCTCAATACCAGCACCGACGCAATACCAACCAAAGAGAGTTCCAACAACGGGATCGTCATGCCGCCCCAAGTCGGATAGCCCGCAACCTGATAGACCGCGAGAACGATCGCCACCACAACGCAGATCGTGCACCAGAGCGATGACAGCAGGTACTTTTTTCGAAAATGCGTGGCTGCCGTATCCCATAGCTTGTAGCTATCGCCAAGAATTGCGTTCAAGCTGGAAAGGCGGTCTCCCAATTGCTGCGGTAGTTTAGCCGCGTCCTCCGGGGCATCCACCACTTCGCTTTCCGGTAGTTTCACCGGTCCTTCTTTGGAGGCGAACCTGTGGTCGTCAGGCGGAACGATTCGATACCCTTTCGAAAGGACGAGCTTGAGGGTTTGCGTCAAAGTCGTCCGGTCATAGTCCTTCTCCGCTTCGCTCAACTCTTCGTACGGCACCAATCCGGGCGCTTGTTTCTTCGAGTCGTCTCGCTCGGGGCCGTGGGTCCAGCCCTCCGACATCCGTTTTGCGGACCAAGCTTCGTGCACCTGTTTTGCCAAAAACTCCGTTAGATCGCCAACCGGCCCAAGCTCAATATCACTGGTGTCGATCGGCTGAGGTTTGTACATCATTGAAATAGCTACCTCGGCGCTCACGAGAAGTTGACCACCTGTGCTCATTTAGAGTTGACCACACCGAAAACAGGCTCTGCCACGTGGCGCGGCGGGGGGCTGGCGACATCATCCGCGCCGCAGGCGCGTAGGTCTTCTGTTTCCGTTGCGGTCTTGTGTGGCATCATCATCCCGCGGCGCATGCCGCGTGGCGTGGCAGCGTGAAACGCGCTGCCGAGCGGTGGTCTGGTGGATCACTTTTGGCGAGCATAGGTGGGTCGTTTCTCGCGGGTTGGCGATGCACAGACCCTTCTCCCCCGGCGAACTGTCGCAGGTGCAACGACTGGCGAGCCCGGAAAGGGCGCGCGGGCACCCTCACGACAAGCAAGCAACGACGGCCGCGCGCTCCGTTTTCCGGGCTGTTACATCGGAGGCGGCTTGACGGGCGGGAAGGCCCGGTTCACCGTTGGGGTGCGGGGCCGGGCGTGTTGGACGGGATCGAGGTCACCGTCGCCGAGCACGAGATGCCGAGTCGGGGAACCAGCGAAGCCGGAGAATGGATTGGGCGGCGTGGCGCGTGAAGGGCAATGTCACGAGCGCCAATGTAGACAAGTTGTTAGCCCAATGGTCCGAAACCCGTCGCCAATTCCAGCCGTTCGATGGCGTGATTCTCGCGTTTGAGATCAACAGGGAATGTAGCGGAAGCGGATCAGATATACATTCTCGCCAGCGCCGTGCCGGGCTGTTTGCAGCAGATCCGCTCGGTTTAAGAAGCCCGATTCCTGCGCCAAGTCTTGGGTGATGTCGCCAAGCGTAATCTCCTCAATGGAATCGATTTCGATCTGGCCATCCTCCATCTGATAACGCTTGCCCACCTTCACTCGCGGGTTCTTCCAGATACGGATGCTGCAGGCGATGAACCCTCGCCGCACGCCTTCCCGAAGCTGTTTCGCGAATACCATTCGTTACCAATCGAGAATCGCGTTATCGCGCGCGCGGACGGTGGTCGCGTGCAGCACCTCTTGCTGGAAGGGATGCTTTTGGGCAGCCTCTTCATCGACTTCGACGCCAAGCCCGGGTTTGTCGCACGGGAGCCAGTAGCCGTTCTCCGTTTTGAGGTCGTGCTTCACGACATCCCAACGCCAGGGGACATCGGAAAGCATGTCTTCTTGAATGAGAAAATTCGGCGTCGACAGAGCGAAGTGCAGCGCTGCGGCGTTGGCGACAGGCCCAAGGGGATTGTGCGGCGCGACGCCCATGTAATAGGTCTCCGCCATCGCGGCGATTTTCTTGGCTTCTGAGATTCCACCGCAGTGGCAGAGATCCGGCTGGATCACGTGGCAGGCTTGTTTCTCGAAGATCTCGCGGAACTCGAAGCGCGTGACGCGCCGCTCGCCAGTAGCAATCGGCACAGGGCTCGCGCGGCGGACTTCCACCATCGCGTCGACATTCTCCGGCGGAACCGGCTCTTCGATGAAATACGGTTTGAACGGCGCAAGTACGCGGCAAAACTCGATGGCGTTCGCAGGAAAGTGGCGACCGTGGCAGTCCACCATAATGTCGATGTCCGGACCCAGGGCGTCTCGCAACCCGGCCATGCGGACCTCGGCGTGACGATACTCGGCGTTGGTACTGAGCGATTCGGTCGGCGGCGTGAGCAGAACTTTCACCGCGGTATAGCCCCGCGAAACGACTTCGAGCGCGAGGTCCACCATGCATTGCACATCCTCGCCTTGCGCCTCATACACGGACTTCATGTCACCACCGCCCAGGTGGGTGTACATACGAACGCGATCGCGCACGCGGCCTCCGAGCAGTTTGTAGACAGGCTGGTTCAGCGACTTGCCCAGGATGTCCCAAAGGGCTTGTTCGATACCGCTGATTGCGGATAGTCCGATAACGCCCACACGCCAGAACGACTGGCGATACATCTTCTGATAGAGATGCTCGATGCGTGTCGGATCCTCACCGATCAGCATCGGCGCGAGATCTTCCACCGCGCCCGCAACCGCGCGGGTTTTCCATTCAAGCGACGCCTCGCCCCAGCCATGCAAACCGGGCTGGTCGGTTTCGACTTTGACGAAGATCCAGTTGCGCATCTGCGCGTTGACGATGACTGTTCGAATGGCTGCGATTTTCATTTCATACTAAAGAATACTTCTTCCACATGAAACCAATTCTGATCGGTATTGCCGGACGCAGCGGCGCGGGCAAGAGTGAGATTGCCAGACAGTTGGCCGCCTGGCTTCCTGGCAATCCGCAGGTGTTGTCGCTCGATTCCTATTACTATGCGATGGACCATGTTCCGCTTGAGGATCGCGGCAAGACCAACTTCGATCATCCCGATTCTCTAGACTGGCCTCTCATCGTCGAACATGTAGAGGCGCTGGCTAGGGGCGAGTCGATTGAGGAGCCGATTTACATCTTCGCTACACATACACGCTCAGCGGAGACCAAGCCGATTCGCACATCGAAGTATGTGATTCTCGAAGGGCTGTTTACGCTCCATGACGAACGCGTTCGCCGGAAGCTCGGGGCAAAGATCTTTATCGAAACGCCGGATGGTGTTTGTTACGAGCGGCGCAAAGAGCGGGATGTGATCGAGCGGGGACGCACGGTTCCGGACATTGACAGGCAGTACAACGCGACGGTGCGTCCGATGGCCGAACAGTATGTGGTTCCGACATCGCAGCACGCGGATCTGGTATTGCGCGGCGATCTTCCGCTAGCGGAAACCGTTGCGATCGTGAAGGCATTCCTGCAGCCTCCGCTGATGTTCCGCGCGGTTCCGGTGTTTCACGTGCCGAGTCTGGACAAAACAATCGACTACTACGTGGATCGTTTAGGATTTGAACGGAATGGCCCGCATGGGGTGCGTCGCGATCATTTCGCGCTGCAGTTCGAGACCGGTGCCGCGTTTACGGGTTCGTGCCGGGTACAGGTGACAGAGATCGAGAAGCTTCACCGGGAATTGTTGGGTTCCGAGTGCAAGACCGGAACGGAAGAGTTCTCAGTCAGCGACTGCAATGGAATGAGACTGGTCTTTTTCGAGTCTCACTGAAAGCTATTCCGCGGTAACCCGAGCGCGGAGGTTCACGACTCCCGGCGTCGCGCGGACGTCGGTGACCGTAAACGAGAGTGCATCCTCGATCCAATCGTGGATCGCGCCGTTGGGATCTTGCGAAGTCGCAGTCAGCGTATACTCGCCGGGGCAAAGATCGCAGCGGAACTGGAAGGCGACTTTGCGAACCTGTCCCTGGGCTGTGGACCCGAGTTTCACGCCTTCAAGGGCGGTGTTCGTGCCATAGGCTTCGAATCCGATACGAGTTCGAATGAGAATGCCAACGATTGGATTGGCGACGGCTGCGGCGAACGCAACTGCGCCAGCGCCGCCTTCATTGGTTCCGCGGCGGGTGCGATGCCTCCGATGCTGTCCTGCGCAAGGATGCCGCGCACCTTTTCGTAGGAAGTCAGAAGCTTCCCGACGGCCTCAGCCGCGGCTTTTGGCAGAGGTTGCTTCGGGGTCATGTCCATCTCCGCCATTTCCTTCGGCGCTTCTTCCATTGGCCCGCTGGCCGCCGCCTTCAGCTGGCTTTCGCTATCGAGCAGGAAGTTGCCATCCACCACCACCGCGTCGCCTGCCTTCACGCCGCTTCGAATGACCTGGCGGTCGCCGACATTCGGCCCCAGCTCGACCAAGGCCGGCACGAATACGCCTTCGCTTTGCTCATAAAATACATACTGCTGTTTGCC
>ENA-ORBV01007196-ORBV01007196.1-microbial-mat-metagenome-genome-assembly--contig:-NODE-7196-length-19199-cov-7.438814_pt1 | contig 19199 bp, 16 predicted proteins | sample MGYA00237777_ERZ505514 | MGnify/ENA primary metagenome ERZ505514 (study PRJEB26160, sample SAMN06269048) | microbial mat metagenome | isolation source: Oligotrophic lake microbial mat | place... | reverse complement strand
CAAGAACGCAAGTCGCTTTGTAGATCTGCACGCACTTTCAGATTCCTCGATCGTGTCATGCTTTCTTGCCGAGGATTGCTCGACGGGTGAACGCGTGATCCTCCGACGCGTGGCAAGTCGATTCTTTCAAGGAAGTGGGTTTTCCCGTTTCGAGAATGAGGCTCGACTCACTTCCGGCATTTGCTGTGAAACTTACTCGCGTCCACTCGAATTCGAGATCCAACAGGAATACCTGCAAGTCGTTTACGCGTACGTGGAAGGTGAAACGCTCGCGGTTCGACTTCGCAATCAGCGTCTATCGGCGACTGACGCGATGCGAGTTGCCCGGGACCTTCTTACTGCCTTGGATTGTGTCCATCAAATCGGATGCATTCAACGAGATATCCGTCCATCGAACATCATTATTCGGCCCGATGGCCGTACGGTCTTGTGCGGGTATGTGCCGTTGTGGTGTCCCGAGATCTTCGCTCAAGATAATCAATTGGGACGAGAGTGCGCATCGTACACGTCCCCGGAACTATCTGGCATTATCGATCATGATATCGGTGAACCATCCGATCTTTATTCACTGGGATGCCTGATGTACCAGGCAATTTCAGGCGCATTGCCTTTTCTTGGCGAGAACGCTTTGCAAACTTTGAGCAAGCATATTTGCGATCCGCCGCCGCCTTTTGATGAAGTGGTGCCTAACCTCAATATTCCTAAAGAAATGCAAGATGTGATTTTCAAAACTCTTGAAAAAGAGCCAGACAAGCGCTATGCCAACGTGGCTGAGTTGCGCGTAGCTCTGGAAAAACTCAGTCCGAAGAGCAAATCTTTGAGCTTAACCACTACGACTTTGACGAAAGTGACATCGTCGGCCACCGCCGGATCTGTGCACATCTTGATGGAAGCCGGAGAGTTGCCCCGAGCCACTCTTGAAGCATCAGTCAATGTACAAAAATTGATTAAGGAAGGAAAAGTTACTCTCACTCAGGCAGCAGATTTGCTGCAACAGGCGCACAAAAATAGCGGCAAAATCGAGATGGATCGCGTCTCTCCTCAAGGCACCATTCATAGTTTTGTTGTGGACACGCCACTAGAGGCGGTGTTGGTGGAAGCCGGTCTAATCAGTAATGCCGTGTGGCGCACACTGCTTCAATTACAAGCAGCTATTCGCAACCAGGAAATGTCGAAAGACGACGCAGTAGAAGAATTTAAAAAGCGCCATCCTAAGGCCAGTGAGGCCGCTAGAAACAAGGCCGCCAGCGTTGAACGCGAAAAAAGAGTGGCCATGTCACCGCCGCTTTCGGCTGTTGATTTGCTCAAGCAGGCCGGTATCGTTACTGAAGAAGATATCGAAAAAGCGCGCACCCTCGACCAGGACAAAGGCACCAAACTTGAGCGACATTTGATTACCATGGGTAAACTCGACACCAAAACGGTGCTCGCCAGTTATCAGTGCATGACCATGCTCACCCAAAAAAGATTGAAAGTAGAGCAAGCGATTATCGCTCTCAATTTCTGCCAGCGCAGCCGAGTTGACTTCACTGACGCCATGAAGGAGCTGGGATGGGAACTCTCGTCATAGTTAACGGTGCGCTCTAAATGGTATCAGACGGTAATCCATCTCAACCGCAGCCTCAGCCGCAACCCGAGTGCGGCCATGCCACCGTATGCAGTGGCTTCGCCGGATCGCTGCTCGAGCCGGTGCAAGTGCAAGCCTGGCCATTTAACGGAGACTTCGAGCGCTCTTTAATTACTGACGCCAGCGGCAAACAATTTGTGCTCAACGCCGAAAACGTCAATCGCTCTTACAATGATATCGAACAAGAACACCTGGCCGTCGATACTCTGCGCAGCAAGGGCTTTAATTTGGCCGTGCCTTTACTGCTGGCTAAAGACGGCAAACCCGCTTATTTCTGCCAGGGTCGATATTATACTTTGCGGCCTTACATCAGGGTTTCGACGCCGTTTAACTGGCGGCGATTGACCTGGAATGAACAACACTGCAGTGAGGCCGGGCGTGTTTTAGCACAGCTGCACTGCTCCGGCGATAGCGCCGACCTTTCGAAAAGTCTTGTTAAACGTTTGAAGTCGACAGTCGATTGGCACGATGCCTGCCTTGAGCGTATTCGTCATGCTTTTGCCCGGGCGAGCGAGTTCGGCGTCATGCCCGGATATAGTTTGACTATCGCCGCTGCCGAAGCCATGGTTGGCCGTCTGCAAGGTCGTGTAGAGCAAGTTTTCGAAGTGCAGGCCATGATTGAAGAGTGGCTGCGCGCCCACGGTTCAAAGTATGCCTGGCGGGCTCTCTTGCATGGTGATTTTCATCCGGGCAATTTGATTTACCGCGGCTCTTCCATCAAAGCTGTGATTGACTGGGATTATTCCAGACTGGATGACCCTCTTTTTGATCTGGCATACGCGCGCATTATGTTCTGTGGTCGTTTTCGCGAAGACGATTTTTCTGTCGACACGATGTTCGACCAGAAGCTCTGCGAGAGCTTCGAAAGCAGCTACAGAGACTATTTAGACAAGTCGCAAAGCGAGCATTACTTGTGGCTTATCGTGCTTTGCTCACTGGTTATGGGAGAAGGTGCCTCCAAGCAAGAAGAAGCAATGGCTGCTGATATTCTCACGGCTTATTCCGAAATTGTGCTGGCCCTGATTCTTGTCTTTGAACTGGAAGAGCTGGTCAAGCCCAAGTTTGTCGCCGACAATGAACGCGAGGCCGAAACCCAAGATGCTCTAGAAGAGAAATTGCAAATGGAAAGAAATGCCGGCAATATTTTGAGTTTCTTTTCCTGAGCTTCTCGGTCGTTATGCTTTTCAGGACAGAACGGATACGTTCTGGTTCGAGATATTGATCCCGCTCAGCGTTAATGTTTCGATACTGTTGGCGATCTCATCTAGTTTTTATTTAAGCGGCGCAAACAGTCTCCAGCTTTGATTTTCTGGTCTTAGCCAGCGGAGTGCCGGAGAGCCATACACCGAGCCTTGTAACGTTTGTTGCGAGTCCGATTAGCGTGTTTTGAAGGGCCATCTTTTTCGAGCCGATGTATCTTGAGATTCTGGCTCCACAAGTTCTCACCGCCTGGGAAATAGTGCCTTCGATACCTGAACGTTCGCGATATCTCAGCCAGAAATCCTCATCATTCATCAGGGCCCTCGCTGTCATCAGCGCTTCGTGCTCAAGTTGAGGTTTGAGGAGCAGATGTCGGGCTTTTGGCCACCCAGCTTCAGTCTCGCCACGCACACAAATTTCGCTAAATTTGCATTGGAAGCAGTCGGACGGCTGAAATCTGATATCCGTCATTCCATTCTTTATGCGTATTCCAAGATCTATTTTTTTTCTTGCCAGGGCAAGTGGCTGTGCGCTTTTTCCAGTTGATGTCGAAGTAACTTTTGTCAAATCCCCTTTCTTGCGCTTGCCAGCTGCTGTCTTCCATGGGCGGCCCGATGACTCTAACTTTGTAGTCGCGGTTGCTAGATACGATGCTTTCAGCGGTAACGTAGCCAGTATCGACAAGGTGGTCCGCTGGAAGTAGGTCAATGCGTTTTAGCGACTTGTGAACTTCGGGCAGCATTCCCCAATCTGGTCTAGTGGCCGGAGTTGTTGCTACATTTGTGATGCAACGAGGCAAGCCCTCGTCGCAGGTTTCTGTCAGGTGCAGTTTGTAACCTCGCCATTCGGTAGATTGCTTCATGCTGAAGCGTGCATCAGTATCGTGAGGCGAAGCCTTAGAAATGAGCCAGGTGGCTGCAACAGTAGCTAAGTTTTCCAGGGCATTTCTCATCGTTTCGTGCACAAGTTCTAACCTATTTAAGTCACGAATTACCGCAAGAACGTGAGTAGAGTCTGTTCGCTGTTTGCCTCTGGACTTAATGAAGCCACGTTCTTTGAGGGTGATCACGAGTTTGTCAAACAGTTTTTCTGCAGCTTCGTGCTCTACCAGTCTGCTTCTGAACTCGCTCAGTACTGAAAAGTCAAAACCTTCATCTTCCAAATCGAGATGCAAAAGATACTTCCAGTCAATGCGTGCACGCACTGTTTCTGCGGCTTCCCTGTCAGAAAGCCCTTCAGCAAATTGCAAGATGCTGACCAAGAAAAGGCGAACAGGATTTTCCGCAGACTGGCCTGTGGTCGGAAAAAGCTCGGCAAAATCACTGAATTCGTAGATGGTTCCAATTTCGTCGGCAATCTTCATGTAGATGTTGCCCTTCCGAAAGACTCTCCGTGCCACTTGTGCTGTGTTCTGAGGTATGGCTCCCAGTGGCTGCTTACGCATCGACATGTGCAATTCATCCTAAAGATTTGCCACCGTATTTGATGCTCAGATTATATTATATGCAGTAGTGTAATTGGGCGTTCGCAGAGTCAAAAATGAAGAAATCAGAGACACTTAACTTTGGGTGTAATCAGCTTCTAGACTCAAATCTAAGCAATTATGAATTCGCCAACAGTATCTGTTTCCAAACCGCGACGATTGTAACTATACGAACTAATAGTGCGAAGTAAAAAACTGAAAAAGGAGAATGCGAATCAGGCTTGAAGCCACGATCCGCATTCTCCCCCGGTCTAGCCGTTATTTCAGGTTCGGGCGCGATTGACCTGTTCGTACACTCTCACCGGCATGATGAAAGGGGCGACGAACAGATACGCGAGAAAGCGGTCAGCAAAGCTGTAATTGCTTGAGACCACTTCAGACGCGCCGTCTTCCAGCACCTGCGTGCGGTAAAAGTCCATCCCTGCCAGCACGAAAAAGGCGGTGGGCATGTAGATAGAGATGAACTGGTCAGCTAATCCAAGCGAGTTCAGCACCACAGCGGCGATGAGCACGAGCAGAGCTGAGAGACCGTAGATAGCGACTTTTTTTTCCATTGTTTGACCTCGAACGGCTAAGCCGTTCAGAATTTAAAAACGATTGGAGCTACTTGAACCGCAGGTTGAGCGGGCTCAGCGAACTCTGGATCATTTCGTGATTGCGAATGTGCGTGAGCGCTGAAACCATTGACGCTCTGGCACTCGCATCGGTTTCGGCCAGCAGTGCGCGATTCAGGTTCTCCTGAATGTCCGCAGGGCTGGTGCCGGGTGAAGTGGTGGTTACGCCGATTTCCAGTTGGCGGGTGGCGATGACGCCGAGGCGTTGAGCACTGCGGCCGCGTTCGACTGGATCTGAGCTGTTGGACAACTGCAGATTCAAGCGGGCGACTTCAGCGGTGTTGACAGTGTTGCGAGCCGGATCGGTGATCTGGCGCGGGGAGTAGTTCAACAAGCAGACGACAATCAAGGCGAGTGCTGCTGCTGTGACTACGAGTAATTGGGGCCGCATGTTTGGGTTCATCAATATTTGCACTGTTCTCTCGCGTTTTGTTGCACAGATGCTTAGGGCGGTTATTTCAAGGGTGCATCTGAATGACCCATATCCACGGGAAGCGTTAGCCGGCGATTTGTCTGTAATGCTTTGGGTTTGAAAGTTGGTTGGTACCGGCTGAGAATTGGTGGATAGAAATAACTCCCGCACCCTAGTGCCAGGCGCGGGCGGTATTCAAGAAGCGTTAAGTAATGCAAGCTTAAACGCCGGTAAGGCTAGGCTAGCCGCGCTTGCGCGAGGTCTTTTTGTTCTTCTCGGCCGACTTGTTTTGCGCTTGTTTCGAGAACGCTGTATTGGCGGTCATACCACCGACTTCGAGCAATGCCGGTTCACCGTCCATTTGCGTTGTCAGGCGAATTGTCAGCTCAAGGGAGAAAGGTCTCATGTCTACTTGTTTGCCGGCAACTTTGAAAATTTCCTTGCCTGTCACCCTAAATTTGACCGGATCTTTTTCTACCGGGGTGAGCGCCCGCACACTTAAGACTTGCACCTCATTTGTGCTCTTAGCCACCTCTGCGTCATCAATCGCACGCAAAACGTCAATATTCGAGTCAGGTAAAATCTTGCGCGCCTGCAATGTTGCCAGGGCATTGTGGTGCACTTCAACGTGCATCAACTGATTGACCGAGACGGTCAAAGTTGTGGGATTGCGATCGAGCAAATGCTGAGTCACTAGCTTAGAAAATTTATTCAGCGTTTCTTCACGCGCTTTTTTCTTGGCTTCAGGACTGATGGCGCATCCGGTTAAGGTCGATATCAGCGCAATGGCGCTCAGGGTAATAGCTAGAGAACTTGTCAGAAGACGCTTCTGGGTCATCGGTTTCCGAAATTCCGTTCGTGAGTCAGGGCAAATACAGATCTTACTTCTAAATCCCCTCTTGCACACCTTTCAAACCGGCCATGGTATTGATGGTTAACATGTACAACGATATAAGATAGTACGGCGGCAAAAAAAGAAGACTGAAGAAAGCCAGAAGCGGACTATAGAGTCCGGGCGTTTCATTCAGCCTTCAAGAAGCCTTCGCGGCGTCAATGTGAAATCAATCACACTGACGCCCGAAAGCACTGAACCTAACTAACTGAACCACAAGGCTCAGGTTTTACTCGCATCTCCGGGGAAACCGCTGGAGAGCACCATGCCGGAGTCGAAAAACTCATGAGCCGATTCTCCGCCGTCGGTCACCAGTTTGGTCACCGCAGGGGTGCCGGGCTGCTCGCAAACGGCGCAGATATTTTTGGTCTGGCTGCAAGTACCGCAGTACTTGAATGCTCTGCTGAGGGTCAAACCTCCGCAGCTTTTGCATTTGCCAGCGCCCCTGCTGAAATTTTGCAGCGAACATTTTTTACAAATCATAGTTCTTCTCTTTTCTAAGCTGTTTATGAGAAGACCGCTAACGCTTCACCGCCTTAAGAATGACCTTGTCATCGGTGAAGCTCACCGCGCAATTGTCGGTGTATGCGATCAAGAAGTGGCGGCGCGCCCATTGCGGAGCGGCCAGTAAGAAAATAGCCAGCTGTTTCTGCTGGTCGGCGGTCAGGTCCGAGCGTCCGGTCCAGTCGGCAATGTCGTGGGTTTTGTGATAGTCGCGCATGCGCGTCACGTTGAAACCAGCGGCACGGAGCATGGTGCGCCATTCGCGGTTCGTGTACGAGCGCACATGAGTGCTGTCGCGCATCACTTCGAGAGTGTTGATGAAGCGGTCCAGACGGGCGGCCTGCGGAGCGATGTTGTCTTCTATTAGAAGCACTCCGCCGGGCTTAAGCACACGCGCCATTTCGGCGATGGCCACTTCAATGTTGACGAAGTGGTGGGGAGCGATGCGGCAGGTGACAGCATCGAACGACTGGTCAGGAAAGGCCAGCGATTCAACATCTGACAGTGCCGTGACCACGTTGGTCAGTTGCCTGGCGGCAAAGACTTTGGCAGCGGCCGTGAGCATGCCTTGCGAAAGGTCGCTGGCTACCACCTGGGCCACATGCGGCGCCAAGAGAGCGGCCGTGTGACCACCGCCGGTAGCGATGTCGAGCACGTGCCAGTTGGCTTGCGGCTTAAGCATGTCGAGAATCATGGCCAGGTCAGCGCCTTCAGCGTGACCTTTGTTGGTGGCATAAGAGTCGGCGTGCTTGCCGAAACGGTCAGAAACTTCTTTCTTGCGTTCGGCGTCGGTCTTTGTTTTCACTATTTGGTGTCCTTGTTGTCCTTATCTTTACCTACATCATTCCCCTCGACACCCTTACTGCGCACAGTGCGCAAGGTCGGCAGCAAGGTGAAGCAAAGCAGGGTGCAAACGCCCGACACGATAATCAGCGGCGTCAGCTGGCGGTCAAACCAGTGCACGAACATCCAGGCACCGGCGATAGCAGAAAGCTGGGCAAAGCCGTTGTTGACCGACATCAATGCGGCGAAGGTGAAGCCTTCGGCATTAGCGGGGCACGAGCGGCCAGCCAGCGACAGGGTGGTGAGCGAAGCGATCGCTCCGGCGATGCCGAAGACGAAGCTCAGGGCAGCCATGAGGAAGGTGCTGTATGGTGTCAGGGCGACAACGCTCAGATAAGCGAATGTGCCTACGGCGCCGGTGGTGATGCTGAAAATCAGCTGATAGTTGATGGTGCGTTTGACGAACCATTTACCGTAAGTCCAGGCACCAATCAAAGCGCCTACTGAACCTATCGCTCCCAGTTGACCGATGAAGGTCTGCGAGAACTTAAGGGTATCAGTCATGTGGTAATACATGGGAGTGCCAAAACTCGGGCTGAAGTTCCAGAACGCCAGGAAGAGTACCGCGGCCCAGAGGGTGCGCGACGAGAATGCCTCTTTTAGTCCAGCCGTTGTGGCTTTTAGCTGTTCCAGGTTCATTTTCGCTTTGTCTTCTTTGACGAGCATCCAGGATGCCACTGCCACTGCCACCGGTGCGCACATGGTGATCATGGCGGCGATGTGCAGGCCGGTGCCTGGGTCAGACATGCTTGCCAGCCAGCCGCCGGCCAGAGATGTAGCAATTTGGGCGGCATAAAACCAGAACCACTGAACCGACTGGAATTTGCCCACCATGTTGAATTTCTGTCCGTTCTCCACCATCAGCGCGTCGACGATGACGTCGGAAGCGGCTGTGCCGAAGGCCGTAAGCAGAAGAGCAAACACGATTTTGGACGGCTCATCGAGCCCGGTCAACCAGAAGAATGCTCCGGCTGAAACGAGATTGAGAAGCAACAACCACGATTTGCGACGATACCCGAAGAGCGGTATGAAGTCGCTCACCAGCCCGTAGAGCGGTTTGATGATCCAGGGCAGGGTAAGTACGGCCAGATAACTGGTCGACTGCGCTTCGTCGAAGTGCAGAATTTCTTTCATGTAAAAGCTGAGTGGCTGACTGATCAAACCTGAAGCTTGAGCCAGACCCTGAGCGAAATACACGAGGCCGAACATGAAGATGAGACGCCTAACGTAAGAGTCGTTAGACCCTCCGACAGGGTTATTGGGAGTTTTCACAATAGCTTTCTTTCCCTAAAAAATTTACGCATTCCACAGGGCTAGTGCCGGGGATATACGTATGGTTTAAAAAAATTACAAGAAATGTAGGATTGCAGTAAAAAAATGGAGCACCACTGCTAGTGCCCCCTTTTTAGTTGTTGTTTGCTTTAGCGCGCTAAAGCAGTTTTGCTGTTCAGACCTTGACGGCCTTCTTCTGCACCAGCTTTGGATCGGTGATGATCTTCAAGACAGGGCAGCGGCCGGCGGTCTTTTCGATGGCGTCGAGATCGGCCTGGCTGAGATTGCCTTTCACTTCGATCAATTCGTCGATCAAAGTGATTTTGCCACCGGCGTTGTTAGGGTCGGCCACCTCGGAGATGGTGACGGTGACCGACATTTCTTGAACGTCCCAGTTGCGTTTGGCCGCAACCATGCGAATGGTCTGAATGGTGCAGGCACCAATGGCGGTGAGGAGAAAATCTTTCGGACTGGGTCCGCTGTCATTTCCACCCACCGACTGAGGTTGATCGCTCGTCAACGTGAAGTTGCCGATTTGCGCTTCGACCTTATAGGTGGTGCCCTGGACGAGTTTTGATGTTACTTGTGCCATGGAGATTCCTTGGTAAAGCGCTTACTACTTCTCGCTTTCGTCGCCGAGAGCTTCGCGCAGTTGCTGGTTGACGATGCTCAGCACGTTGACACGGCTGTAGCGTTTGTCTTCGCTGGAGATAATGTACCAGGGCGAATAGTCCGTACCCGTCTGGTTGAACATTTCGTTGGCCGCGCTGGTGTACTGCTTCCACTTGCTGCGCGCTTCCGCGTCAGAAGGAGAAACCTTCCACGGCTTCTCTTCGGCGCGCTTCTTGAAGCGTGCCTTCTGTTCGTCCTTGGTGATGTCGAGCCAGATTTTGACGACGATGCCGCCTTCCTGTTCGAGCATCCAGTCCATGGTGCGCAGCCCGGCATAAGACTTCTGCCAAACCGGCTTGGGTTTGATCTTGTTGACGCGCACCACCAGAACCTCTTCGGCCCAGCTGCGGTCAAACACGCGTACCTGGCCATAAGCCGGCATGCGATCGTCCTTGAAGAAGCGCCAGAGCGGCGGATGAGCGCGCTCTTCTTCCGTCGGAGGGCCAATCGGCACGCTGAGGAAAAGCTTGGCGTCGTGACCGAGCGATTCGCCGATGCAAATTGTTGCACCGCTTTTGCCGGCACCGTCGCGACCTTGCAGCACCACTACCAGGAATTTCTTGGCGGCCTGCATGCGACGAACGAGGAGGTTGAATGCCTCTTCCTGTACGTCGAGCTGCTTCTGATAGTCTTTCTTATCCTCGATCTTGAGGGAGTGGTCAACTGCCGCGAGGTAGTCGGGAATTTCACCCTTGGCGTAGGGGCCGGTGATGTTGTCGAACGGGCGCGCGACACGGATGACACCGTTTTTCTGCGCCTTGTAGCCTTTTTGTTTGCTCATGGGGATACCTTTTGAGTGTCGCTTACGACCGGTTTGTCACCAGGTCTGCGAGATAGAAATGAGTGTTGAGGAAATCGCGATACTGAGCGGTGGTCTCGAAATAATTGTTCGAAACCGTGCGTCCACTGATACCGTTGTACGAGCGATAACCGACAGAAGCGATGCTGCCGTCGTTAGCGCGCTGCACATTGACAGTGAAAAGCGGACGCTGATTGCCGTCGAACTGACGAGCAACCGACAGTCTGCCGGAACGATCAGCGTTGTAGATGCTGCGTCCGACAGACCGGTTGAACTCGTCGAAGCGATCGACCTGAGTCTCGCAATCGCTCAGATATTGCACCGTCAGCTGACCGCGAAATGCCAGCTGCGGGCCGTAGAACTGCTTGACGCGCAGATTTCCGTTGACGTCGTGACCTTCCACTGTGGTGTTACGGCAGTGAGCCGCACCACCGGTGGTGATCACCCATTTGGTAACATGCCAGCGCACCTGATTGTGCAGGTAACGCAGAGCAAATGCCGGTGGGTCGCTCAGTGTCTGAACAGAGCCGTCGCCACAGTTGCCGCCCACAACCGTATCAACCGGCGGTTTCACAACCGGTTCGGTGACCACGGGAGGAGTAACCACCGTGCCATTGCCACCACCAGTAACGACAGGCGGTGTGAGAATGGTCGGGCCGACGATGGGGCTCGTCAGGTCGATGCAGGCGGTGCAACCATCGCCGTTAACGGGTTTGACCACCACAGTGACATTGACGTTGGCAGGCGGGTTGTTGACCACAGGCGGGTTGTTTATCACCACTGGTGTAGGCGCAACATTGACCACCACGGGCTTGTCGTTGCCGTGATCGAAACACACCGCCAGGAAGGCCAGGAATGCCAGCAGCGCCAGGAAGCAGACCGCCAGGGTGAAGTGGCTCCTGCCCTTGCCGCCGTTATTCACGGGACCGGGGCCAGGAGTAGGGCCGGGACCAGGGCCGGGAACAGGCACAGGAATAGGGTCGGCTGTGCCGGGCTTGTTCCGCACAGACATACGCACATCCACCTGCAACTCGCGCTCCTGCTCCCCCTTGGGCGTAGCGGCAGTGCCGTCAGCCTTTGCGGTCTCATCGTCAGCGGCGCCGAAGGCGGATTTGACCACCATAGTCATGGAAGCCGTGGCTTCGCGATGACTGGTGGTGCCGGTGTCACCCAGCTTTTCCAGAGCTTCGTCGGCAGCAATTTCGCCGAGCTGCTTGAGGGCCTTGCGGTTACGTTTGCTGGCCGCTTCGGCGACTGCAGAATCCACCGGATCAACAGGGTCCACAGGCTCTGCGGCGGGCGCAGTGTCGGTGTCTGCCGGGGCAAGAACGGGCACGTCGGTGGCAGGAACCGCATCCGGAACCGGTACATCAGTAACAGGGACAATAGGCGGTACCACCATCGGAGTGGCAGGCAAGTCTGTAGTTCCAGTGGTATCAGTCGTGTCCGCTTCGGCAGTGCCGGCGGCAGCCGCCATCTTGGTGCGGATTTCGCCTACCAGTTTGGCTACCTGCACGCGGGTCTCATCGGGGTTGCCCGAATTGTCCACCACCTGATCGGCCATTTCGGCCTTCTTCGCCTGGGGCCACTGGGCCTTGATGCGCCGCACAACTTCCTCATCGGTGAGTTGGTCGCGCAGTTTGAGGCGGCTGATCTGGATTTCTTTGTGAACGATTATTGCCCACACAGCGCTGTACTTGCTCTGCGAGCCGGTTTCGAACAGCAAAGGCACAAGCACCGCGACGATGTCGTAGGTCTTGGCCAGGGCAGCAACGCGGGTCTTCTGCAGCTCGGCGATGGCGGGATGCAGAATTGCTTCCAGGTCAGCGCGAGCTTGAGAGTCGTTGAAAACGATGCTGCCCAGCGCCTTGCGGTCGATAGGACCACCGGGGCTGTTGGCGAGATGCGCGCCGAAACGGGCGAGAATCTTGTCGTAGGCGGGGCCGGGGTTGTTCACCAGTTCGTGCGACAGATGGTCGGCGTCGATGACGGCCACTCCCATCTCTTGCAGTTGCTTGCCGACCAGCGACTTTCCGCAACCGATTGAACCTGTGATACCCAGCACGTAAGTCTTTTTGGCTTTCGTGGAATTTGTCATGGTTGATACTTTTCCTTTTCGGAATTTTTGAAGTCAGGGAAAGCAAGGCTTGTTCAGAACTTCGTTCGCGCCATAGCAGTAGCCGCCGTTTCCTCTAAAGAGAAGAAAAGGTGAGAGCTAAGGTTTATGGGCGCGAGCTAGATTGAGATCAGGCCTTGTAGTTAAAGAGAAGAAAAATGGGACCTATGGACACTAAATAAATAAGAGATAGGATGTCAAATCATGAGTTTTTGTCTAATGATATATAGCTAAAACCGCTCCATGAGCCTGCCCCTCAATGCTTAACAGGCGCTTGGCAATCACTCAACACCTCTCTTGCAGCCACTTCGCGAAACCTTCATTAGACAGACCTGATGTCAAGAAGAGCTGCCCAGGCTGTTCTTTGAGCTAGCGATGGCTAGCGCGGTTAACGAGAAGGTTTGCATGCTTGTATGAATATAGGAAAAAGCCTGTGAGCTAGGCGATTAGATTGAGTGATTCAATCTGCGTCAGTGGCTCAACGGGATAATTGAGATCGATCCAGCGGCAGCCAAAGGCGATCGCCACAACAATGGCGAAAACAACCCAGAACCATTGGGCCAATGTCAGTCTCTCGGGATCCCACATACTTACATAGTCTTCTCTGTCTGTTCTCTAAGTCTAGTATAATCTCAGCGCCGCGATAGTGGCTGACACCAACTGACCTCAGCATCAATTCAGTCACCGGAGAACGCATGACCGAAGGCTCAGATTCCCCTCCCAGATTACTTGGCATTATTCTATGCGAGCGCGTTTTGCAAGATGTTCTCAGACGCGATGCGGTGTCTTGCATCAATATCTATAACGGTATAACCGCGCAGTCATTTCCGGCGGTGATTCCACTGGTTTACGCTTTTGCTCAGGTTTCCGGCTCCAATAGTCAGTTTGACTATCAGTTTCGCATTGAAGATTCGCTCGGCAACCTCATTGCCGGATCGCCGACAGCAACTGTAGAACCGCTACCCAACCTGCACATGACTCACAAAATCATCAGTGCCTTCTCCGGTCTCACTTTTGAGTCAGAGGGAATGTTCCATATTGTCCTGGAAGTGGAGGGTGAATCAGTGGGATCACTGCCTTTCCAGGTGATTATGGTTAATCCTGAAACCATTGCTTGAGCTTTTTTTGGCAAGAAAGTACAATTTTGAGCATGTTCGATTTCAAGTGCATAGAGTGAAAAAATATCCTGTTTTGTGAGGCCGTTTTGAAAAACATCGCTTTAACGTTAATCGCCTTAGCTTTCGCCGCTTCCGCCCTTCCTGCCCAGGCAGACTCTTTGCGCTTGCCGCAAGAATTCGGTCGCATGGAAGGTCCGCGTGATATGAATCTGTTCGCCCTTGAACCAAGCATTCTGAATGAGCGTTTCTATAGCAGCGGCAAGGCCGAACGTCATCAATATGTTGGAAATGTTTTGCCTTTCGGAGCTGCCATTCCAGATACCGACGCACCACTTTGCGATCAGCACGAAAAGAAATCAAAGCCGCCGGCAACTTCATCTGACGCACCGAAGGCTGATGAGTCCAGTGCACCTGTAGTTAAGCCTGGTGAGACACCAGCCAGGCCGGAAAAGTAACCTCGCTTTGTGGTATCAAATTTAGTGGCCTGGCGAAAGTTTTCCCAGGCTATTCTTTTAAATTTATACTCGGATAATAGTGCTTCAGTTGACCGCTTATCACTTTCACTTCTTCACTCTGACCCTGACTGCGAGCGCGATCTAGCTTAGTCCACAAGGCCAGCCAGTTTGCCGGATCAATCATGATAGCCTGATCAATGATCTGGCCGGCCAACCATTTTCCTAGCTGATTGGCATTTTTCATGGCGGCGGTGAGCTTGCCTTCGTTGCGCACTGGAAGCTTATCTCTACTGGTTTTAGCCGTTGCTACTTTGGCGGCGGCGACTGGTTTAATTACTTTTTCCACCACCTCCGGTTTTGATGGTTTCATGGCCTCCAGTCGGGTGAGAAAATAACCTGATGCCGCTAGAACATCGGCATCAGTAGGTGCCAGAACAACGGCTTTGCCGATTTTTTGTTTGGCGCTCGACAAGTAGCTGATGTCCTGGCATTGGCTTGTATAGATGTATCCCCAGGTGGCCAGTACCCGGCCCTGCACGGTCTTATCAACGAGTTTCTCGGAGAGATAATAGGCCTGCAATAACTGAATATCCGCATCGGCGAACAGGGTTTGCGGCAATACTTTTTTGCCGTCCAGACCCTTTGAGCCTTCGTCAAGCGTGAGGCTGGCTCCGCTTATGGGTGCGAACAAATGTTCTGGTGTAAAGTTGCCACCACTTTTCTGACAGTACATTACGGCCAGTTCGGTACGCGCCAGGGCTTCAATTCCAGGTTGATCGTCATGGTGGGCGGAATCGGCCACAGCTGTTAGATCGCGGATGGCCTGACTGGCATTGCGTGATCGCAGCCACTCAACTTTTATGGCGTCGATTTTGTCAGTAAGGATATTTTGTGTTTTCTGTCTTGGAGTTTGCTCTAAAAATAGCCGTTGATTGCGATAATCAAAAGTGACTTTATAACGGCTCAGCAGCGGATTTCCGATGATCGCCAGGTCTTTCGAGCTGATGATGCCTCCTTCAACCACGCCTTCGCTAGGTGGAGGAGCAATAGAAAAAACAGGTTTTTCAATGCGGAATTTGTCTAGATCAAGGTAGTTGAATCTAGCCGATCCTGTCTCCACCAGCTTGCCGTCCAGCCCTTTGAGCATGCCTACTTTGTAGAGCGGCCCCCAGAGCAAGTTTTTCACTTTAGTTTCTGAAATATTATTGAAAGCAGCACCGGTATCAATTAAGAAAGTTACTTTTTGCTTGCCGTCGATATTGCCTTCCACAGCCAGACCTGACATACCCAGGCTGGGTCTGGTGTTTATAACCGTGGCGCCTTCAGGCACCGTCACTTGAGTAGGGTCGGCGAAACGCAATTTCTGATTTTCATAATCTACTGTTATTAGATAGCGTTTTAAAACATTGGCGCCAATCAGGCCGGCAGGTTTTTCGCCCGAGATATTGCCGAATGAATTTAAATCGGCCACGGCAAAGGGCACATTGTTGATTTCCAGTTCGCCTATAGACATAGATTTCATCAATATTGCGCCGGTTTTGATTGATCCGGATCCGGTGGTCATAGAAAGACCGCTGTTGTCACCAAGGGAGGTGGCACCGATTTTGCTGGCCACTGATTTATCGATGATGCACTGGGTGGCGCCGGTGTCCACAATAAATCGCAAATTATGACCGCCGTTGGCTTTAACTTGCACCATGATTTCATTGGCCGAATATTCAAATGGAACCGTGATTGGCCCCGCGGCCAGCCTGGCCGATGGCTTTTCCACAGGCATGGTGAAAATGTTGTCTTTAATCGATTCGTCGATAGAAACTTTGTCGACGACAGTTTCTGAAACTTTTTTGTCACCCGAATATTCGACTACTCTGAAGGGCTGCTGAGTGTTTTCCACCATGCGATAGTCCGAATATTGATAGCGTTTTTCAACTTTCACGCCTTGTTCAAGGTCCACTCCGGCATAGCTTGAGGCCGCCACAAGATGCGTCGCTTTATCAACGGCGAAGGTGGTAGGCTCGCCGTCTGAGGCCCAGACAAGCAAAGTATCACAGGCTTTTCCGTCTATGGTTGTAGAAGGTCCTATTTCCATGCGAGTATCGTTATCGTTGATTTTTTCCAGCAAGAGAAAACCATGAAGAATATCTTCTGCAATGCGTTTAGCTGTGATTGAATCTGACGGCAACACGATATCACCCTGCTGGGTCCAGCAGTAAGCGCCATCATATACAGTGGTAAGTGGTTGGCCCAAAAATGTGATCGTGATCTTTTGCTTTTCGCGTTTAATCAGCATGTCGCAATCAAAAGTATTGGCCACACCAGACAGTGACGAGGTTTGAATGATTTTTCCGTGGGCCCGGCAAGGCACATCGTTGAAATGTTTAAACGCTTCAAAACCGCCGAAGGCTTTGAGCATTTGATCGGCGAGGTGGCGGGCTTCTTTCGATTGCACCGCTTCGCCGTCGCGGGCGGCCAGTTTTTGGGAATTACTCGCATTCGTACTTGTATGTTGCTGACTAGCAAGTGCGGGTGCCGCCAAGTTGAACAATTGGCTCATCAGTAAACTGAGTGTGAGCGCTTTTCTGGCTGAAACCTGGCATGAGAACATTTTTGATTCCTGCTTTGTCCGGTGATTCGCTTGATATTCTATGAGTTAGTAATTATGGCAGCCTTGAGCCGAGACTGTAAAATACTCTTGCGGCGGCGAAAAATCAGTTCAATTAAGTGAGAAATGCAGTGGTAGACAATCTCGTAGGGCAGGCAACGGAGCTTGAAAGCCTTAACAGCAAACTTAACAACCGTCCTGCTGGCAAGCCTTTTGTCGCTGATACTCTCGCTCGGATGAAAGCCTGGCGCCTGGCAAATGGCGCTTCCTGGCTGGCCGAGAGGTCAGAGTCTGATGGTGATAAAAATTCGTTTTTGAGCGTTGCTTTCATTCCGACAATGGGCGCTCTACACGATGGACACATCGAACTGGTCAGACGTGCGCGGGCCGAGGCCGACCTGGTGGTAGTTTCCATTTTCGTTAACCCATTTCAATTTGCCCCTCACGAAGACTTCGACAAATACCCCCGTACTTTCAATAGCGATCTGGAGCTGCTTAACAGCGTGGGTGTCGATTGCATTTTTTGTCCCAGCGAAAAAGAGATCTATCCTCATGGTCGCCAGTCGATTGTTAGCGTCGTGCCGGCGAGCCCGCTCAATGACACTCTGGAAGGGGCATTCAGACCGACGTTTTTCAAAGGTGTAGCCACTGTGGTGACTAAACTTTTCAACCTGGTGCAGCCCCACATGTCGTTCTTTGGTGAAAAAGACTTTCAGCAATTGCTCGTTATTAAGGCCCTCGCCTGTGACCTTAACTTGCCGGTGGCAATAGTCGGCGTGCCCACGGTACGTGAACCCGATGGTCTGGCCATGAGTTCTCGCAATGCCTATCTTGATTCCACCAGCCGTGCCCTGGCGCCGGTTTTGCATCAGGCCTTGAGTTCGGTGGTGTCGGCATTTGAATCGAAGGTGCCCGCTGCTGCAGCTTTAGAAAAAGCGCAAGCACTAATTAAAGCAGAGTCAAAATTCGACCTGCAATATTTGTCTTTATGTCACGCTGAAACCCTTGAGCCACTGAGCGAATTTGCAAAACCATTCGTGGTTCTGCTGGCAGCCAAGCTGGGGGATGTGCGTTTGATTGATAATATTGTCGTGACTTAATTCAGCCCAATTTGGCCTTTAGTTCGGCCCATGTCTAAATTGCCGCCTATGATTTTTTACAACTTATAAGTTGTAAAACCATACAACCGATAAGTTGTAAAATTCCTTAGCCTTTTCAAACGACATACCGCCAGCTATCTCAAAACCAACAAGTTAATGCTCCCAGTTGCTCACTTTTAAGGGACCGAAGAAACCAGTGGAGCTGTTGCCACGCAAGCTTTCGTCTTTGTAGCTGAGCGAAAAATTAACGCGAGGAAGAGCTGCTACAGCCAGGTCTACTGCTGGATTGATAGGCTGACTGAAGTCAACGAAATCAGCGGTATCCACTGGGGTGAATCCTACTTTTTGCATTTCTTGCCACTCAGCTTGAAGGGCGCCTTTGAAGCGTACAGATGCCCTTTTGACTTCGGCTATATCAAATCGGTCAGCAAGAATGGACATTTCGGTTCTCCAGCAATACTTCCTCACGCCGGTATCTATACGGCCGTCCAAATTCCTGGACAGAACCCGCCGAAAAAACTTTGCGGAGCTAAAAATGCAGGCTCTCTTTGAGCTCTTTGCCGGTTCTGGCCAGTTGGCTGTTAGCCTCCTGAGAAGAATATTTACGGGTGACAGGGGAGCCGGCTTTGGCCTCGGCCATAAAATCACTGGCAAAGCGCCCTTCTTCTATATTGTTCAAAAGTTGCTCCAGCTTTTGAACCGCGGCTGCGTCGATAATGCTTGGACCGGCAATAACCGATCCGTATTTGGCGGTGTTAGAAATAGCATGACGCATGCCGTCCATGCCTTGAGTAAAGAGCAAATCGGCAATTAGCTTCACTTCTTTCAAGCAAGAGATATAGGCCAGCTCAGGCTGATAGCCGCGGGCCACCAAGGTATTGAAAGAAGCCTTAATGAGCTCGGGCATGCCGCCGCATAGCACAGCCTGCTCGCAAAAGAGGTCGGTGATCGTTTCTTCTCTAAAAGTAGTTTTGATTGCCCCGGCCCTGGTGCAGCCAATCGCTTTGGCGTAGGCCAGAGCCATACTGTGTGCGTTGCCTGAGACGTCTTGTTCTACAGCCACCAGAGCAGGCAATCCTCTGCCTTCTATGTAGAGCGAACGCACCTGCCTGCCCGGACCGGTGGGAGCAACCAGGACGATGTCGGCGGAAGCCGGAAATTTTGCTGTCTTATTGGTGACTGTAAATCCGTGGGCGAAGACGAATGTTTTTGCTTCTTTGCTTTCTTGCAGCGCTGGGTCGATTTCATTTTTAAAAACCTCAGTCACCACTTCGTCGGGAAGCATTATGGCCAATACGGAAGCCTTAACGGAGGCCGCTTTAACCGACATGACGGCAAAACCATCAGCCACAGCGTTACGAAATGCGTTGCCATTGTTACGAGCACCAACAATGACTTCGATACCACTATCTTTTAGATTAAGGGCATGAGCACGACCTTGATTGCCATAACCGATGATGGCCACCGCTTTGTTCTTAAGCAGGGCCAGA
>ENA-ORBV01007195-ORBV01007195.1-microbial-mat-metagenome-genome-assembly--contig:-NODE-7195-length-19199-cov-7.924537_pt1 | contig 19199 bp, 19 predicted proteins | sample MGYA00237777_ERZ505514 | MGnify/ENA primary metagenome ERZ505514 (study PRJEB26160, sample SAMN06269048) | microbial mat metagenome | isolation source: Oligotrophic lake microbial mat | place... | reverse complement strand
GGGTGTCGGGGAACATGAGCGTCCAGCCACGGGTGGGGGCCTCGTCGGTGAGAGCGTCGACGTCGCGCCGGTCACCGGCGTGGAAGGCGAGGTGGTTCAGGCCGGGCCTGGTGCGCTCGTGCCCGACGTGCAGCATGGCCGGTGACTGCTCGATCACGACGTAGGTGGGGGGCAGCAGCCAGCTGATGCCGCCCGGCCACTCCTGGAACAACTGGTAGCCGAGCTTCCTCAGCAGCCACCCCCAGCTGCCGGTCGCCCGGTCGATGTCGGGCACCCACAGCTCGACGTGGTGCAGGTGGCCTCGGGTCGCGGGGCTCATGTCACCTCCCTCGGTTCGGGACTCGGCCGGGCGGCTGCGGCTCGTCCGTGGGTCGCGGTGCTCAGGTGAGGGTCGTCGACGAGGAGGGCGTGCAGGTGCATGTCGTGCCAGCCGTCGATGTGCAGGGCTTGTCGCCGTCTGGTGCCTTCCACCGCGTAGCCGCTCTTCGTGGCGACTCGGCAGGAGGCCGGGTTCTGGGTGGAGTGCTGGAGTTCAAGTCGGTGCAGCCCGAGGTCGTGCAGGCTCCACCTGCTCAGGAGCTGGAGGGTTCGGGGTGCGATGGCACGTCCTCGGGCTGCGGGCAGGACCCAGTAGGCGACCTCGGCGTGGCCCTCGGCCAGGTTGATGGTGCGAAGGCTCATCCGCCCGAGCAGCTCGTCGCCTTCGGTGATGGCCCAGCCGGCCCCGGTCTCCTGGGTCCAGCGCAAGGCCCAGGAGCGGGTCCAGGCCAGGGCCTCGTGCAGGGGCATGGATCGTGCGTGCCATTGCTGGATGGCCGGGTCGTCGTAGGCCATGGAAACGGCGGGGGCGTCCCCGTCCTGCCATGGCCGTGCGGTCAGCTCGTCGATGGTCAGGACGGGCTGCTCACGCGTGGACAGGGCACCGTGCGCAAGGACCGTCGGGACCAAGACGGGCATGGGGCCAGCATGCCGACACTCCGGGGCATGGCGCCTCAGCCATCGGCCCCCACACGTTCGTTGCCGCACCCAGCGACGCGCCAGCGGTCGTCCGTGCACCGCGTCCCTCGCGTGGTCTCGCAGACGGTGGTTCTCGGGCCGCGGCCTACAGCGCCCGAGGCCCATCCATCAAGGGTCCGTGAGCCAAGAAGTTGCTAGGGCTCGGCGGAGGCAAGGCCACACCTCGGGTGATGCAGCCGGCCGTGTTCAGGCCCGGCACACTTGCGGAGGTGGCGCAGGACCTGGTGGACGGCATCGAGCGAGCCACCTTCGGCGCCGTGCCCGTCGCCGTGGTCGACGACTGGCTTAACCGACACGTCCGCGCCCGTCTCGGCAGCGACCTGGAGGAGGTCGTCTTCCGTCCCGGACGCGTCAGCGCCGTCTACGGCCTGCGACTGTCCGACGGCTCCCAGGTGGTCGCCAAGGTTCAGCGCGGTCACCTCGACCCCGCCCGCACCGCCTCGCTGGCAGCCGCCGTCAATGCCCAGCGCCTGCTCAGCGTCGCCGGCTACCCCTGCCCCAGCCCGCTGGACGGACCAGCAACCACCGACGGGCTCACCGCCACCATGGAGACCCTGCTGGACACCGGCGCGCCGGGCGACGGCCACGATGGAGCCACGCGCACCGCCATCGCGACCAGCCTCGCCCAACAGGTACAACTGCTGGCCACGCTGCCTGAGTCGGAGCGCACCGCGCTGCGCGACCCGCCTGCATGGGCGCGCTACCAGCAGGGGCCATGGCCCCCCGCTCACGACCCGATTTTCGACTTCACCACTACCGCCGCCGAGCATGCCTGGCTCGACGAACTCGCCGCGAGGGCCGCGGGAGTGCTGACTGGGCCAGAGGCGCGCCGCGGGCCGCGGGTGGTCGGACACAGCGACTGGTACTGCGGCAACCTCCGCTTCTCTTCCACCAGCAGTCCTCCAACAAGAACTGGAGGCACGCTCGGGGCGGCACGCGTACAGGTGGTAGCCGTCTGGGACTGGGACAGCTTGGTCCACGAGATCGAGCCGGTCATCGCCGGCATGGCTGCGGCGTCCTTCACCGACGGCAGTACCAACGGCGCGCAGTGCCCGGCCCCGGACGAGGCCGCTGCTTTCCTGGCTGCCTACGACGCCTGCCGCCGCCAGCCCTTCAGCGAAGCGGAGCAGGCAAGCGCGGCAGCAGCGGTGACATGGACGCTCGCGTACAACGCCCGGTGCCAGATCGACGTCCTCGCCATGGGCTACGGGCTGCCCGAAGGGCCGGTACTGCACGCCCTGGCGGCCGCACCGGACAGCTACATCCACCTGAGGTGGTGATTGCCGGCTATCCGTGCCGCAGGAATCGAGCCTCGACCGCGTTCCGCAGGCGTAGCGGTCGGCCACATCGAACTGGGTCACCGACTACCGACAGGCGCGCCCCGGTAGATCATCCTCAGCCGGACAAGCGCAGTAGGCCGGCCTCGGTCGCCTGGAACCCGCAGGCATCTCGGTAAAACGGCGACAAGTAGGGCTCGTAGTCCACGTGCAGCCAGTGGCAGCCAGCCGCCGCGACTTCGTTGGTAAGGGCGTGGATCATGGTCAGACCGATACCGCGCCGCTGGTGGGCGGGGTCGACAACCGCGTCCAGGAGGAAAGCGTGAGCGCCGCCGTCCCAGGAGGCGTGGACGAAGCCGCGCAGCTCGTCATATTCGAAGGCGCCCACCCACGTCACGGCGTGGCGTTCGAGCCGCTGCGCCCATGGCAGGACCTCCTCGACGTGGGCGCCGAATGCCTTCGCGTGCAGGGTCGACAGCGCTCTGTCGTCTACGAGGAAGCGGACGCGGATCTGCAGCGATGCGTCCACGGCGCAAGAGTGGACTACACAACGCTTCTGGTCGAGAGGCGCTCGGTCGATGCCAAGCGAGATCGGCGGCGACCGGCAGACCCAACGCCAAGGACAACATCGGAATCGCCACCGGCAAGGTCATCAACAAATACAAGGTCGGCAAACACTTCATCCTCGACATCACCGACACCGCATTCACCTACCGGCACGACCCGGACACGATCCGCACCGAGGCCGACCTCGACGGGATCTATATCATCCGCACCAGCCTCACCACCGAAACATTGGACGCCCCCGGAGTCATCACCGCCTACAAGAACCTGGCCTACGTCGAACGCGACTTCCGAACCCTCAAGGTCGACGACCTCGATCTACGACCCACATACCACTACCTGACTGAACGCGTCCGTTCCCACGTGTTCCTCTGCATGCTCGCCGCCTACATCACCTGGCACTTACGGAAAGTACTCACCCCGCTCACCTACACCGACGAACACATCCCGAAACGCACCGACCCCATGTCAACAACACCGACTTCCTCCGGCTGTTGGAACAGGCCAGGGTGGAGGGCCTTCCGCTGCGCCGTGACCCGGGCGTGACCGGGTTTCTCGTGGTGCGCAACGAGATCGAGTACCTGCTGCCGCTGGCGTACGGGTCGGACCCGGTGACCGTGAGTATGTGGTGCACCGGCACCGGCATCGGTGGCGCCGGCTTCGATCTCCGGGTACCGGATCATCAGCTCCACCGGCGAAGCAAGCGAGGACCGGGGCACCGTCGTGTACGCCGTGGCGGCGACCACCCTCGTCGCCTACGACTTCCCGACCGAGCGGCCGCGACGGCTCACACCGGACGAGCGTGCGCAGCTGGCCGTCATCACCGGCCCGCCCGTCGACTTCAGGAGACGACGCGCAGCCACACCGTGACGTCGGTCGGCACGGCCCGGCCGGCGTCGGTGCGCAGTGCCCCTGGCGGATTCTGAAGATGGTCGTGGATCTCACTCCCCGAATTCATCCGACATCGCTACCTACCATGACCACAGGTGCCTCCATTGCACCAAGCACCGGCCCTCCCGTCCGGCCAAGGAGAAGGGAGGGCCGTCACTGTCCAGAAAAGGATCAGCCTGTCGTCGCACACCAACAGACCGCTACCCAACCGCTACCCGCAGGCACCCCCCGTGATCATCATCACGGCCAACGCCTCCCACCACCACCCCGTCCTCAGACCGGGTGCCGTTCAACAGCCTCTCGTCATGCCGGTTCGGGATACTTCGCCTCGGAGTCTTCCACTGGTGACCCGGGGAGCGTAGCCTCGTAGTCACGTTCAGTCGTGGGGGCGGCTACCGTTAGATGCGGCCGAACGGACGAGGGCCCGAAGCCTCGACGCCCTCCCTGTCATCACCGGTCTGCTACGACGTCTCATCAGGAGGACATCATGAAACGACAATCGACGCCATACGCCATCGCAGGCGCCATTTTGGCGGCCGGACTGCTGTTGGCACCTACCAGCGCACAGGCGGGCAGTGGCTTGTGTGCCGCGAGCAGAGCGTGCATCTATGACCAGCAGGGCTTCGTGGCGCTCCTCCAGTCGCGGTTGGGTGGGAACGGCTCCATCAACGTGGTTTCCAGTATCAATGATCTGACGTCGAGTTGGGAAAACAAGACGACGTCGAACGCCGCTTGGTGGACAGAGGCGTTCAGCAGTGGCACCTGCCGAACCATGCCCTCAGGGACAGAGTTGGGCTACGTCGGGGGCAGCGCGAATGACCGGCTGACGTCGTGGCGCACCAACGGTGGCTGCTGACGTGCTGAACCATTGACGAAGGCGAGGACGACGTGACGACCGGGATGTCGACGAACGCGATGGTGGCGTTGCGGGAGGCGTCCCGGTCATACACGTCGGCAGTAGAGACTGTGTGGGCTCTGCGGGACGTGACACTTGAACTGCTGCCCGCATCCTTCACACTCGTCAAGGGCGCGAGCGGCTCAGGAAAGACGACGCTCATCAACGTCATTGCGGGGCTGGACGATGTGTCGTCCGGGAGTGTCGTCGTCGACGGTCATGACGTCTCACTCATGACGCAGAGCCAGAAGTCTTCGCTGCGGCTATTCACGGTGGGGGTTGTCTTTCAGGATCACAACCTGATACACGAATTCACTGCGGTGGAGAATGTCATGCTCCCCCTGGAGCTTCGGGGCGTCCCCCGCCGCGATGCGAAGGAGTCGGCCCTCGAGGCCCTTGACCTTGTGGGACTGGCGTCGATAGCCCATCGGCGTCCAGCAGACATGTCCGGTGGGCAGCGGCAACGGGTGGGCGTTGCGCGTGCCGTGGTGGGGGATCGACGTGTGTTGCTCGCCGACGAGCCGACCGGGGCCCTCGACAGCAGCACGAGCGGCGAGATCGTCGTTCTCCTTCGGAAGATCGCCGATTCAGGGACGGCCGTGCTGGTGGCCAGCCACGATCCAGACTTTGTCCCTCATGTCGATCGGGTCCTGGACGTCCGTGACGGCTGCGTTCTCAATGTCGTGCCGGCATGACCGGAATTGCGACACGGTTGTCGATGCGAGTGGCCTTGGCCGCCAGGCTGGCAGTCATGTTCACGCGACGGACGACCTTCTCCAGCGGCGCGATCATGACGTTTCTCGTGTGTGCCCTACTGATGGCCACCTTTGCCGTCCTGACCGCCGCGTCGCTCGGTCCCGAGCAGCGCATAGCGCGAGACCTCGGGCGCTGGGACTCCCGCATGTCCGTCGACCTCGACGCGGCGGGCAGCGATTCGCCGGCGGGTGACCTTCGGGCGATTGCTCTGGATACAGGCGCGACAGAGGCGACGGTTCTGCTGTCCAGCGTGGACGTACGACCGGACCTGCCCGGCCGGCCGTTCTCCGTGTACACGGAGGGGGACTGGGCCACGAACCCGTTCCCGGCGACGTACCGACTAGTCAGCGGGCGCTGGCCGACGCAGGCGGGTGAGGTGGTGGTCACACGGGCGATCGCCCAATACGTGGTGCACGGTCGGCTCCGCGTTCTGTCCGGTGAGACGCTGATCGCGGTGGGGCAGGTGGAGAACCGCTTTAGCCAGCGCTCGTCGGAGATCCTCGCCGCGCCAGGCACACAGGCGACGTTCGATTGGGGTCGGATCGCCGAGAGATTCCCGACCGCGGCGATGACGCCCCTGCTGATGTGGACGGGACCATCCGATCCCGTCGTGAATGGTCTTGCCACATTCCTTGCAGCCGACAACCGGTTCTCGGCGGCGTCCAGTGATGATTGGCTTTTCTCGCTCCAGTCCTCCCGGACGCAGCGGACGAACCTCCTCGGAGACCGCACGACCCTCGTCGACTCGACACCTCTCGCGTTCTCCGTGCCGAGCCTGGTTCTCGTGCCACTCACGGCACTCGCCGCGTTCGCTATCTCGCTACGACGAGCCAGGCGGACTCTCGCCGTGCTACGCGGGGTGGGAACTCCGAATGCGGTGGCCGTGACGGGAATCGCCGCTGGCGGGGCAGCTCTCGTGATTCTCGCCGCCGTCGCCGGCGTCGTGGCCGGGGTGGCAGCAGCGGTGCCCCTGCGTGCTCTCCTGCCGCTGGCCCTTACCCAACCCGTGTCCCCGTGGCCGGACCTCTGGCAGCCCGCGGGCCGCCTCATCCTGCTGACGGCGGCGGCGGTGGTGGCAGCCGTGGCCGGGTTTGTGGCGTCCCAAGCGTCGCTGCCCTGGCGAGCCTTGATGGCCGCAGCGCCATTGCGGGCGCTTTCCCCGTTGGTGCCCATCACGGCAGCTATCGGCCTCGTCTGGCTGCTGTGGGTCGTTAACGGGGACGGCCCAGGCAGCAGGGACGCCATCGTCGTACCGCTCAGCTTGTTCGTCCTCTCTGGGGTGCCGCTGGTTATGAACTTGGTGACCGCCGCCATTCCCGGTGTGGGTCCTGCGGCTCGGTTGGCAAGGCGGCGGGCGAGGATTCACCAGGCCAGGTTCGGCGTAACCGTCGCGCTGACCGCGATGCTGCTGGGTGTGTTCTGGGCCTTCGCCATCGCCTGGCGGACGTCGTCGGACATTGAAACGATCAACACCATCTCGCTGGTGCCGCGGGGCCAGGTGCTTGTGACCACGGAAGGACCGTCGCCACCTCCATCCGGGGTGGTCAACGTCATCCGGCAGGACGTGGGTTCCACCGCCCGGGAGATGCAACTTTGGGAGCCGGTGGAGACAAACCGGAACGGCGAACGCGTTGCGACCGTCCGTGGGAATGGGCTCGGCGCTGTGCTAATCGTGGATTCGATCTCGGATGCCAGGGCACTGGGTTCACTGGGGACTGACGCGGCGGACACCCTCCAGGCGGGAGGCCTGGTTCTGTTCGGGGAAACGGGGGAGGCCGGCGAGCGCCCGCTCTACGTCAGCTCCCCCGCTGGGGACACGCCCACGGCGGAGATTCCCTTCGTGTCAGCGCCGTTCGACCGCAGCTGGGAGCAGTCCTACGCCGGTATGATCCTCACCGACACAGCGAGGAGACTCGACCTTCCCCTGCTGGCGACTGACACCGTCTTCGCCGCTGTCCCAGACCTGGACGGGGACGCCATCCGGAGCGACCTCATCGAAAGGGGCTACAATCCGGCCTACGCGAAGACCTACCGCCTACAGGATCGGCTGCCGTTTCCCGTCGTCTACTGGTACGTCGGCGCTGTCCTCGCCATCGCGACCGCGGGGACACTGTTCCTGCTGGTGAGGGCCCAAGCCCTCGCGCTGCGGCCTTACGCCGCTGGACTGATCGCCATCGGGGCGTCCAAACGATTCCCTGCTCGGGTACTCGCATGGGAGGCAATGGCCGCCACCATCGCCGGCGTCGCACTGGCGGCGGTCATCGCCGTCGTTCCCACGCTCCTGCTGGGACTGCGCTACGACCTGCCCGTGCTGGTGTCTGTGCCGTGGGCGATCGTCGGCATGACCATCGGCGTCGTCGTGGTCATGGTCGTCACAGCCGTAACGACTAACGCCCTGGCGCTGCGCCCGAGTGCCCGCGAAATCGACTAGAAGCCCGCTGAACAAGACGTCCCTGGATGATCGGGGTTGAAGACTGACGCGCCGGAACTGCCTGGTTCGGTGGCGACGCGAGTGCGCGGCAGGGTCTTGATGGCCTCTGTGGTGGTCGTGGCCGCGCGCAGGCAGGTTCTTCTCGCTGTCAGTTGCTCGCGCTGGTGCTGCCGGTCGGTGCTATCCGGCCAGGACTCAGCTCCCGGGCTCGCGGGCCAGGCCGAGTGCGGTGAGGCGGCGGAGGTTGATGGCGCTGGCGCGTAGGTGCAGCCAGGCGTTGTTCTTGGTGGTGCCGATGTAGCGCAGCTTGCGGTTGCCGCGGGTGAGCCAGGCGAGCGAGCGTTCGACCATGGGCCGGTGCTGTCGGTAGAGGGCGCGGAACTCGGGGTCGGTGGCGGCGCTGGCCCGGTGAGCGCGTTGCAGGGCGTCATGTTCGCGGATACGCATCGACTTGCCGGTGCCGCTGCGGGTGCATCGGGTGCGTAGTGGGCAGCCGCGGCCGGCGACGCCGAAGTTGACCTGTCGGCCCTGGTTGATCGGGCGGGTGATGCCGGCGGGGCAGGTGAGGGTGTTCGCGTCGGCGTCGACGGTAAAGTCGTCGACGGTGAACCCGTCGGGCACTGCCGGGTTCACCGGCCACGGTTTCACCAGCGCGACGTGCCCAGCGGCCAGCATGTCCCCGGTGCCGTAGGCGGAGTCGCCGAACACCTCGACCGGCCCCTCGGCGGGCAGTCTGGTGTCGGTGGCGAGCAGCGGGATCCCCGCGGCCGCGTCACCGGAACCGTCACCGCTGGCCTTGGTTTGGGCGCAGGCGGTGATGATCCCGGTGTCGGGCTCGACGACGACATGGGCCTTGAACGGCTCTTCGCAGTTGAGGGTGTAGCGGGCGGCGCGTCGGTGCCCGGGTAGAGGTCGAGGCCTCCCGAGGATGGAAGTTCTCACACTCACCCAGCCAGGAAGACCTCGACGTGCCTGACTGTGAGTCGCTACCTTCGCTCGCCCGGACCTGACCACGTTCTGCCGCCTTGACGAGCTCGGCCTTCACTGTGTCGGTCAACGGCTCGAGCCGGACCGTGCGGTCCTCGCCTGCCGGGTCGCCGAACCCGACCAGTGGTGCCGACGCTGCGGCTGCGAAGGCACCGCCCGGGACAGCGTCGTCCGGCGGTTGGCGCACGAACAGCTGGGGTGGCGGCCCACGACGCTGGAGGTGACGATCCGCCGCTACCGCGGCGTCGACTGCGGGCACGTCTGGCGTCAGGACACCAGCCGCGCCGCCGAACCGCGGGCGAAACTGTCCCGCCGCGGGCTGCGCTGGGCGTTGGAGGGCATCGTCTGCCAGCACCTCACCGTCGCCCGCGTCGCAGAAGGCCTCGGGGTCTCCTGGAACACCGCCAACGACGCGGTCCTGACCGAGGGCAAGCGCGTCCTCATCGAGCACCCCAAGCGCTACGACGGCGTGAAGGTGATCGGCGTCGACGAGCACGTGTGGCGTCACACCCGCCGCGGCGACACATACGTCATCATCGACCTGACGCCGATCCGCGACCGTACGGGCCCTCACGGCTGCTGGACATGGTCGAGGGCCGCTCCAAGCAGGCCGTCAAGACCTGGCTCGCCCAGCGACCGGAGGCCCGGCGGAAGGGTCTGGAGGTCGTCGCGATGGACGGCTTCACCGGCTTCAAGACCGCCACCACCGAGGAGCTGCCCGACGCCGTCGCGGTCATGGACCCCTTTTATGACGACCTCTTGGTTATGCCGACCTGGGCCCAGTGCGGGTCCCTGGGCAGGCGTAGACATGGTTCGAGGTCGGCATAATCACAGGCTCTGCAGGAAGGTCAGCAGTTCGTCGGAGGCCGGTTGGTAGCGGCCGGGTTCGGTGCCGGTGGGTGCGGTGCGGGCCATGGCCCTCTCCTTGGTGGTCATGTCGGCGTGCAGGTAGATCTGTGTCGTCTCGATGCTTTGGTGGCCGAGCCAGAGCGCGATCACGGTGATGTCGATGCCGGCGTGGAGCAGTCGCATGGCAGCGGTGTGGCGCAGGGTGTGGGGGCTGACGTTCTTGGCGTCCAGGGTGGGGCAGGAGGTCGCGGCGGTACTGACGTGTTGGGTCAGGCGACGTGCCACGGCGTCGGTGCTCATCCGGGTTCCTGTCCTGGTGGGGAACAGGAACTGCGTGACGGCGGGCAGGCCGGGCGGGCCGGGCAGGTAGTGGCGGATCGTGGTGACGGTCTGCTGGTCGAGTGGGGTGATGCGGCGTTTGCGTCCCTTCCCGGTGCAGGCGACGTGCGGCCCTGTCCCGAGGTGGACGTCGGCGGGGGTGAGCGCGGTGAGCTCGCTGACCCGCAGCCCGGTCGTGACGGCGAGCTGGATCATCGCGTGGTCCCGCCGACCCGCAGCGGTGTCCTGGTCCGGGGCGGTAAGCAGCGCGGTGACCTCGGGCGGGGTGAGGTAGGTCAGGTCGGTGCGGTGGTGACGCTTGGCCGGGATGTCGAGGATGCGGGCGATGGTGTCCGCGTGCTCGGGGTGACGCAGGGCGGCGTAGTCGTAGAAGGAGTGGATGGCCGCGAGGCGGGCGTTTCGGGTGCTGACGCTGTTGCCGCGGCCGGTCTGCAGGTGGGTGAGGAAGTTGCTGACCAGGGCGGCGTCGAGCTGTGCGAACTCCAGCTGCTGCGGTGCCCAGCCGCAGGTCTGGGCGGTGAAGCGCAGCAGCAGCCGCCAGGTGTCGCGGTAGGCGGCGACGGTGTGCGGGCTGGCGCCGAGCTCACCGGTCAGCCGGGTGGTGAAGTAGGCCTGCAGGGTGGGCGCGAGCCGGGTCATGTCCGATCCGCCTCGTCCGATCCGCCTGCTCTGACGGCTCTCCTGCTATCAGCGCTGGTGTTGTCGGCGCTGGTGCGGTCGAGCCGTTCGGTGGCGGCTGCCATCAGCTCGGCGGTGCCGGTCAGGTACCAGTAGGTGTCGTTGGGTTCGGCGTGGCCGAGCCAGGTCGCCAGCAGCGGCAGCGTCGCGGCCGGGTCCGCTCCGGACCGGTAGGCCTGCAGCATGGTGTTGACGGCGAACGTGTGTCGTAGGTCGTGCAGGCGGGGGCGGCTGGCGGTGGACGCGGCGCTCAGCCCGGCCCGCTCAGCGAGGGCGCGGAACGTGGGGTGGACGCTGCCGGGCCCGAGCCGGGTCCCTCGGCTGGAGATGAGCAGCGCCGGACAGTGCGCAGCGGGCAGCAGAGCCGCGCGGGTGGCGAGGTAGCCGGACAACCCGTCGGCGACGGTGGGGTGCAGCGGCAGCATGCGGGTCTTGCCGTACTTCCCGGTGACGGTGAGGGTCCCCTGGTCCAGGTCGACGTCGTTGACGTCCAGCCCGGTCGCTTCCCCGGTACGGATGCCCGTGGCGGCCTGCAGCGACAGCAGGGTCCGGAACGTGACGGCGCGGAACCGGGGCCGCAGCTGGTCGCAGGCCTCGAGCAGGGCGCCGATCTGCGCGTCGGTGTAGATGAACGGCGTGGGCCGGGTCGCGCGGGCCGGAAGCAACCGGGGTGGTGGGACTTCGATCCTCGGGTCGAGCAGCTGCGCCCAGCTGGCGAAGAGCCGGATCGCGGACAGCCGCAGCGCGTGGGACCGGACCGACGGGCCTGCGGACGCGGTAGCGAACCGCAGCGCCTGCTCGACGGTGACGTGCTCGCCTGTCGCAGCACCGTCACCCTGAGCGTCGCCGGCGCCGCTGCGATCCAGGTGGTCGGCGAACGCGAACAGGACCCGACCGGCGCCTTCGAGCTTGAACCCCAAGGCACGACGCGTGCCCAGGTAGTCAGCGATCAGTGTCCGCAGACTCGGCGCCCCAGTCGCCTCCCCGGCCGGGTCACCGGCCGCCTCGCCGGTCGGCCCACTGGACGGGTCACCGGTCGGGTCACCGGTCGGGTCTCCGGTCATCGTGGGCCACCCTCGACGAACGCGGGCTGGCCGGTCGGGGACTGCGTTGCCGGCCACGGCCTGGCCAGTGCGGTCAGCCGGGACCGGTCGACCTTCGCGTAGATCACCGTGCTCGCCACGCCCTCGTGGCGCAGCAGCTGCGCGACCTCGTCCAGGGTCGCCCCGGCATTGAGGGTCTCGCTGGCGGCGGTGTGCCGCAGCCGGTGACCGTGCACGGTGCCCAGCCCGGCACGGCGGGCCGCCCGGGCCACGATGCAGCTGACGCTGCTGGAACCGAGCGGGGTGAACGGCGCGACCGCCCGGAGAAACACCGCCCGCTCCGACGTGGCCGGTCGCCCGCCCCGCAGGTAGCCCACCAGGGCCTCCCCGACGTCGCTCGGCAGCGGCATCCGGTCCACCCGGCCACCCTTGCCGCGGATCCGGACCGTCCCGCCGACCCAGTCGACGTCCTGCAGACCCAGCGCGGCGACCTCGGCGCTGCGCAGCGCCAGCCGTCGCATCAAGACGATCACCGCGCGGTCCCGTGAGCCCACCGGGTCGCCCGGGTCGCACGCGTCCAGAAGGGCCCGGACCTGGGCCTGGGTCAGCGGCCGCGGCAGGCCCGACAGCCGCCACCGGGCGACCGGCGGGACAGCAGCGCTCAGGTCCCTGCTCAACCATCCCTGCGCGTGGGCGAACCTGAGCAGGGACCGCATTGCCGTCGCGGTCATCTGCGCGGACTTCCCGGACAGCGCGGGCAGCGAGCGGGCCAGGAAGGCGACCAGCTCGCCCGCGGCGACGTCCCGCGGCGCCTGCGCTCCCGCCGGGCACAGAAGATCCTCCACGAAGGTCCGAACCCAGTGGGCGTAGGCCGCGGCGACCGGACCGCTCAGGACACGCTCGTCCACCAGGAACCGAACGAACCCGTCAAGGGCGACCTGCGCCGCCGTCGTCGGGACCACGGGCAGCGACTCCGGGACCGCACCCACCCGACGCAGGTAACCCAGGATCGGGCTCAGCGCCTCCGCCGAAGACAGGTTCACATACGACGTCCGCCGCTCGGCCACGAACGCGTCGATCACCGACGGAGTCAGCTCCGCCAGGCCCAGCCCCGAGCCTTCCAGCCACCGGGACAGATGGGCCGTCAACCGCATCAGCCCGGTCGCGGTCGTCGTCGCGTACCCGAGCGTTCGCAGCTCGCAGATGAGACCGTCCGAGAACTCGACGATCGGCCCGGACATCCGAACCCGGGACGGATCTGAAGCACCTTTCATGATCACGTTCCTCTCCTGGTAGGAGAGGACAGCGTCATCCCGGCCCAACGTTATGCCGACCTCTGATCGTGTCTGCGCCGGTCAGGGGTCTGCGCTGGGCCCAGGTCGGCATAACCAGGAGGTCGTCATAAAAGGGGTTATGCCGACGTCGGCATAACCCCTTCCACGTCGTCCGCCTGGCCGGCGACGCCCTGGACCAGTGCCGACGACGCGTTCAGCAGGACCTGCACGGTCACCGCGGCCGCAAGAACGACCCGCTCTACCGCTCCCGCCGCACCCTGCACACCGGCCACGACCTGCTCACCGACAAGCAGCGGCAGCGGCTGACCGCGCTGTTCGGAGTCGAGGGCCACGTCCAGGTCGAGGCGACCTGGGGCACCTACCAGCGCATGATCGGCGCCTACCGAGACCCCGACCGCAGCCGGGGCAAGCAGCTCATGAGCGCGCTAATCGAGTCGGTCAGCCACGGCGTCCCAGCCGTGCTCACCGAACTCAAGACCCTCGGGCGGACACTGACGAAGCGGGCCGAGGACGTCCTGGCCTACTTCGACCGCCCCGGCACCAGCAACGGACCCACCGAGGCCATGAACGGTCGCCTCGAGCACCTGCGCGGCTCCGCCCTCGGCTTCCGCAACCTCACCAGCTATATCGCCAGGAGCCTGCTAGAGACCGGCGGCTTCAGGCCCCGACTACACCCTGGATTGCGATGAGCCGCTTTCAGGAGCTACTACGCCACCTCGCCACACTCAACCGCGAAGTGATCAACTTCTCCGGGCGGCGCATCGAGAAGATCACCAACCCCACGCCGACACAGCGCCGCGTCTTCGAACTGCTCCAAGCCCCGATTCCCCTCAGGCTCGACGCGTAGCCACGAACAACACCCAGCACAACGAAAAACCGCAGGCCAGAGCCCTACACGACATCGAAGATCAAGTAAGTTCGGCCTAGTCGCGGGGCGGGGCACCGGCGACGCGGCCAACGACCGCGAGTACGCCGACCGCGTCGACGAACTCCTCAGCCGCAGTGGTGCCGGGAGTTTCCTGCTGACCGTCCCAGGGGCGGCACACCTCAGCTTCACCGACGCGCCCCTGTACCTGCCGCCGGTGCCAGCACTGGTCGGGTCGCTCGGGCGTGAGGGAGGTTACCGGGCGACCGCGGGCGCCACGATGGAGTTCTTAACGGCGACCGTCGGCCGCGGCGACCGCGATCCGTCCGCAGGGCTCGCCCGCTTCGGCGACGTGGTCACCTACGACTGACCGTCGGATCAGGACGAAGTTCCGGCAAGAGCGGGACACGTTTCTCCCCCACGGTTCCGGCAACGGTTCATCGCCCAGCACGGCCCTGCGGTCGTCGGCGTGAATCTCGAGACCCTGTGGAGCGGCGAGCCGGTCTCTGAACGCGATGCGCCGAATCGCGAACTGTCGCGGCCGGTGAGGTCGTCGTCAAGCTCGACGGGCCTCTTGCACGGACGGGTGGCACCGGCCGGTCGCGACCACGGCCTGTCAGGTGTTGACCGCCCACTCCGAGAAGTACCGGGAGGCGCCCGTCCGCTCGCCACAATCCCATGGCCGACTGCTCACCCAGGACCCCTTGGAGGACCTCACAGCTCGGGCACTTCCCCGCCCGCCGTCGAGGCGGCGGTTCCGAGCCTCCGGCCAACCAGGGGCGAGACCGATAGCCGCGAGCGCGGCTCTGCGCCTCACGGCACCACCAGGACCGGCACCATGGACAGCTCCAGCACGTGCAACGCCACGTCGCCCACCCGCCCCGGGGTGTGGTCGGTGGTCTCGTTGCGCCCCACCACGAGCAGGTCCGCACCCCAGTCCAGCGCGGCCGCCAACACCCCCTCGCCCGGGTGGGTGCACAGCTCGCGGACCTCGGCGGCGACCCCAGCCTTGGCCGCCAGGTCGGCGACGTGCCGCAGCACCGACTGCGCGGCCGTGTGCTGTCGTGCCTCGCTGTCCGGTTCGAGCGACAGCGTCGCCAGCGCGCGGTGCAGCGGGCCGTCGGGGACCACGGTGACCACCAGCAGCGGGCAGCGGACGGTCGCCGCCACGGCGATCGCCAGCCTCGCCGCCCGCAGCGAGGCCGGCGCGTCGTGCACGGCGACTAGCACCCGCGTCGGCTGGGCGCGGGGCCTGCGGGGCGCGCTCATCGTCGGGCCTCGGGTCGGGCCAGCCGGAGCCGGACGGCCTCCGCCGCCTCGGCCTCGGCCAGCCGCATCGCGAGGTCGTCCGAGGCTTCCTCCAGCCTCGGGATCCACCGGTCCTGCACGGCCCGCAGCCGGATCCTGGTGGCGGTGATCTCTGCGTCGACCACCCGGGCAGCGGCCCCGGCCACGGCGGCGTCGACCGCTGCGGCCAGCGCTCGGCGATAGGCCGACGCGGCACAGGTCGCAGCCGCAGTCGACGGCAGCAGGTCGTGGGACCCGGGCTCAGGCAGGCTCAGGTGCACCCGGCTGGGGAAGCGCGCGCCCATGACGGCCGTCCAGGTCATCTCCGCGCGGGCACCGGCCGCGTCGGGGTCCGCCGACGGGCGGAGCGCGTCAGCACCGGCGAGCAGCGAGGCCAGCAGCCCCCACCGTTCGGCGTCGGCGAGCTGGTCGACCCACAGCTCCCGGGTACGGCGGGCGTCGGCGTCGGCGCGCTCCTGCTCGCGTCGCAGGATCCGCAGCTTGCGGTCCAGCAGCCCGGCCCCGCGACGTGCCGTCTCCAGCCGGCCGCTGAGCCAGGTGCGCCCGGCCCGGCCAGGAGGCAGGCCCCGGATCCGGCTCACGGTCGCACCAGCTCAGGGTGGTGGTGGGCGTCGAGCTCGGCCGGCGACAGCATCGTCAGCTCCCGCCGTGGCAGCCGCGACAGCACCTGCCACGCCCGGTGGAGCGTCTCCTCGAGCTCGCGGCGCTCGTCCGGGCGCTGGTCGACCAGCTCACGGGTGAACGCCCCGGCGAAGGCCAGGTAGAGCCGGTCGGTGGCGCCCAGCGCCGGCTCGCCCACCAGCTCGGCGAGCTCGCGGACCTGCCGGGCGCGGGCGAGCGCGGCCAGTAGCTGCGCGGCCACGTCGAGGTGGTCGTCGCGTGTCCTGCCGGGCCCGGCGCCGCGTCGCATCAGCCGGGACAACGACGACAGCGGGTCCACCGGCGGGTACGTCGTCGAGGCCAGCGGATCCAGCACGACCTGGCCCTCCGTGATGTACCCGGTCAGGTCCGGCACCGGGTGGGTGATGTCACCGCCGGGCATCGTGAGCACAGGTACCAGGGTGAGCGAGCCGGTTGCCCCGCGCAGCCGGCCGCAGCGTTCGTACATGGACGCCAGGTCGCTGTAGAGGTAGCCGGGGTAGCCGCGGCGGGCGGGGATCTCACCACGCGCCGAAGACACCTCCCGGACCGCCTCGCAGTAGCTGGTCATGTCGGCCATCACCACCAGCACGTGCCGGCCCAGGACGAAGGCCAGGTGCTCGGCGACGGTGAGCGCGATTCGGGGCGTCAGGATCCGTTCGACCACCGGGTCGTCGGCGGTGTTGACGATCTGGACCAGCTCACCGGCGGCCGAGCGTTCCTCCAGGGCGTCGCGCACGGCAGCGGCGTCGGGATGGTTGAGACCCATGCCGGCGAACACCACAGAGAAGCCCTCATCCCCGGTAGTGGCCTGCGAGGCGATCTGCGTGGCCAGCTCCAGGTGCGGCAGCCCGGCGGAGGAGAAGATCGGCAGCTTCTGCCCACGCACCAGGGTGGTCAGCGCGTCGATGACCGACACGCCCGTCAGGACCGGGTCGGCCGGCGGCTGGCGACGGACCGGGTTCATCGGGGTGCCGCCGACGGCTGCGGTGCCCGCCCCAAGGATCGGCGGCCCGCCGTCGACCGGCCGGCCGCGCCCGTCGCAGGTGCGCCCCAGCCAGGACTCGCCGACCGGGACCCGCAACGGCGAGCCGTCGAAGGAGACGCTGGTCCGCTCGGGCACCAGGCCGTCGGTGCCTTCGAGGACCTCGACGACGGCCAGGTCGCGGTCGACCTCGAGCACCAGCCCGTGCCGGTATTGCCCCGGCCCCAGCCGGACCCGGGCGAACTCGTCCCAGCCGACGCCCGCCACCCCGCGCACCACCAGCAGCGGTCCACGCACCTGGCTCGTCCCGGTGTGCTCGACCCGCGGCCACCCGGTCACGCTCATCGCAGGCCCTCCAGCAGCCCCAGCACCTGCTCGCGCACGGCGGCGATCGCGGCCACGGCCTGCTGGTCCTCACCGCCCGGTAGCTCACGGGCGCGGAGCAGCCCGGACAGGTCGAGCTCCTCCACGCTGGCGGCGGGGGCTCCTGCGGCGACCACCGCCTGGCAGGCGTCGAGCACGTCGAACACGGCGCTCACCAGCGCAGCCGAGCGCACCGGGCCGCAGTAGCCGTCGGCCGCGCTCAGCGCCGACTGCTGCAGCAGCCCCTCGCGGACCAGCCGGCCGCCCAGCAGCACCATCCGTTCGTGCCCGGGCAACACCCCGATACCCATCAGGTCCGCCAGCGACGCGACCCGTTCCGCCTCGGCCAGCAACGTCGCGAGCCGGCTGCGCTGCCGGGCCCAGGCCGGGTCGCCCTGGCGGGCGTACCAGGCGGCCAGGGAGTCGGCGTCGCGGGAGAACGAGCCGGTCCACGACACTGCCGGGTAGTGGCGGGCGTAGGCGAGGTCCCGGTCCAGGGTCCACAACGCGCGGACGAACCGCTGGGTGTGGGCGGTGACGGGTTCGGTCATGTCGCCGCCCTGCGGGGACACCGCACCGATGATCGTCACCGAGCCCTCGTCACCGCCCAGGGTGCGCACCCGACCGGCGCGCTCGTAGAACGCGGCGAGCGCCGACGCCAGCCCTGCCGGGTAGCCCTCCTCCGCGGGCAGCGCACCCGAGCGCGAGGCCAGCTCTCGCAGCGCCTCGGCCCAGCGTGAGGTGGAGTCGGCGACGACGACGGCGTCCAAGCCCATGTCGCGGAAGTATTCCCCGACGGTGACGGCGGCGTAGATGCTGGCCTCGCGCGCCATCATCGGCATGTTCGAGGTGTTCGCGAGGATGACGGTGCGGTCCATCAGCCGGCCACCGGTGCGCGGGTCCGGCAGCCGGGACAGCTCGTCCAGCACGTCCGCCATCTCGTTGCCGCGCTCGCCGCAGCCCACGTAGACGATGACGTCGGCGTCGCACCAGGTGGCGACCTGCTGCAGCAGCACGGTCTTGCCCGTGCCGAAGCCGCCGGGCACGGCGGCGGTGCTGCCTTTAGCGACGGGGAACAGCAGGTCGACCACCCGCTGGCCCGTCAGCAGCGGGACGACCGCGTCAAGCCGTTCGACGGCCGGGCGCGGTACCCGCACCGGCCACCACTGCACCGCGGTGACAGCCTCCCCGGCCACGCGAAGCAGGGTGTCGTCCTCGTCGACCTGGCCAGCCCCGCGCAGGTCGGTGACGGTGCCGGACACCTCGGGCGGGACCAGCACGCGGTGCGGGCTGCGACCGGGTTGGGCGAGCTCGCCGACGACCGCGCCGCCGGTGACGGTGTCCCCGTCGCGGACCGTCGGCCGCCACCCCCAGGTGCGCCGGCCGCTGTTCCCCGACGCCTCGTTGGTCGCCGTCGTCGCGGTGGTCCCCGTCGTCGCGGTGGTGCCCGTCTCGGTCGTCCCCGACCCGGTGATTCCCGTTGCGGCAGTGGCCCCCGGCTCCAGCCAGTCCCCGGCCCCGGACAGCGGTCGCAACAGGCCATCGAACACCCCACCGAGCAGGCCGGGCCCCAGCCGGGCCGACAACGGGTGCGCCAGCCGGGTCACGTCGTCGCCGGGCCGCAACCCCCCGGTGTACTCGTAGGCCTGCGTGCGTACCGCGGCGCCGTCCAGCGCGACGACCTCGCCCAGGAGCCTGGCCGGCCCCAGCTCGACCAGTTCGGACATGGCGGTGCCGTTGAGCCCGTCCACATCCACCAGGGGCCCGTTGACCCGTGCCACCCGCCCGGTCACTATGCCCACAGTTGCTCCACCTCCGGCCCCGCGGCGGCCAGGCTCGCCTCGGCCAGCGTCTCCAGGTCCACCTCGACCCATCGGCTGCCGGCCCGACCCCGCACGCCGCCCGCCTCCTCGGCGAGCTCGACGGGGTCGACGGGGTCGACGGGGTCGACGGGGTCGACGGGCTCGGTGTCGATGCCCAGCGCGGCCGTTGCGCGCTCCCGCAGGGCGACGCTGAC